>Ga0126342_10004266_pt1 | contig 24275 bp, 21 predicted proteins | sample Cyp1metagenome_FD_92528 | JGI IMG/M metagenome (GOLD analysis project Ga0126342, IMG submission 92528) | Coral microbial communities from Lord Howe Island, Old Settlement Bay, Australia - Cyphastrea 1 metagenome | ecosystem: Host-associated > Invertebrates > Cnidaria > Coral ...
AAATAAATTTTAATTAAATATTATATAAAATTATATTTATCTAAATATATTTAAATATACCTAAATATACTAACTATATCCCATCAAAAAATATAAAGAATTAAATAATTAGAAATTATTATATAAAAAAAAAAATTATTATTCTATATTAATTAATATATAATATTATAAATTTTATTTTTTATTTTTTTCATTATAATTTTCAAAATTATTATATTCCATTTCATTTTTTCCAATATTATTATTCCCCACCTCATATTCCACATTATCCTTTTCATAAATCTTCCCAATATTACCCGCACGAGGCGAGAATATATAAAATTTTTCTCATTTATAGAATTTATATGCGCCGTGCGCCAGCCAAGCCCGTATGTACGTGCATTCTGCGAAAGCGGTGTCCTATTTTCATATATCAGATTAAAATTTTATTTTGTACTTCACACTTCTCACTACATTCTTCACCCTTCTCACTACACTCTTCACACTCCACATTTCACACTGCACTCTTCGCACCCCACACTTCACTTCACGCTGCACTCTTAAGATTCCACACTTCACAGTACTCACTTCTCACTGCGTTCTTCACACTCCACACTTCACGCCCCACAATTCACACTGCACTCTTCACACTCCACACATCATCTCATCTGAGTTCTTCTCACCTTGTCTCAGCTCATCTCTTCTTATCTCATCTCTTCTCATATGTCATCTAAATTTTCATGAATCACTTCCCAATATTACTACTAAGGAACTTGCATGCGCCGTGCGCCAGCCAGGCCCGTACGTGCGTGCTTTGTGCGAAACTATTGCAATGTTGTTGTCCAAGAAGATGACCTGCACGCGATCCCGGTGCAATGCAATGCCAAACAAACTCTTTCCTCATACTTCACATTGCACTCTTCATACCCTGCACTTCGCACTTCACACTTGCACTTCATCTCAACTCATCTCATCTGAGCTCTTCTCATCTCATTTCATGTCTTCCCATACGTCAGCTAAGTTCTTCTTGAGTGTACTGCAAAGCTTGCACAAAATACTTCCCAGTACTACTTTGTACTACAAAGCTTGCACAAAGCACTTCCCAGTACTACTTTGCACTACAAAGCTTGCAGAAATTACTTCCCAGTACCACTACGTACTACAAAGCTTGCAGAAATTGCCTCCCAATACTACTTTGTACTACAAAGCTTGCACCAATTCTTCCCAGTGCTACTTTGTACTACAAAACTTGCACAAAATACTTCCCAGTACTACTTTGTACTACAAAACTTGCACAAAGCACTTCCCAGTGCTACTTTGTACTACAAAGCTTGCGCAAAATACTTCCCAGTACTACTTTGTACTACAAAGCCTGCACAAACCACTTCCCAGCAATACTTTGTACTACACAAAGCTTGCGCCCAGTACTACTTTATACTACAAAGCTTGCAAAAAATACTTCCCAGTACTACTTTGTACTACGAAGCTTGCGCAAAGCACTTCCCAGACTACTTTGTACTACAAAGCTTGCACAAGGTACGTGCCAATACTACTTTGTAATACAAAGCTTGCACAAAGAAAGCCTTTACACACAGCAAATTCTTTCGCAGAGAAGCTGTTACACACAGCAAGCTTTTTAAACAGAGAAGCTTTTACACACAACAAATTTTTACACAGAGAAATTTTTACACACAGCAAGCTTTCACACACAGCAAGGGTTTACACACAGAACACTTACACACAGTGCTTTTATACATGGCAAACGTTTACACGCACAACAAACTTTTTTAACAAAGAAGCTTTTACTCACAGAGATTTTTTTCATACAACAAACTTTTACACAGAGAAACTTTTACACACAGCAAACTTTTACACAAAGAAACTTTTACACACAGCAAACTTTCACACACAACAAACGTTTACGCACAGAATACTTACACACAATGCTTTTACACATGGCACGCGTTTACACATACAGCAAATTTTTTAAACAGAGAAACTTTTACACACAGAGAAACTTTTATACACAACAAACCTTTACACAAAGAAGCTTTTACACACAACAAATTTTCACGCACAACAAGCGTTTATACACAAAATACTTATACACATGACACGCATTTACGCATACAGAAATTTTTACACAGACGCTTTTACACACAAAGAAACTTTTACACACAACAAGCTTTTGCACACAAAATCTTTTATATACAACAAAATTTCACAGAAAAAATCAATTAATTACATAGAGAAACTTTCTTGTACATAATCACAACAGGAATTGCAGCTCCAAAACCGGATCTCAACGCCAAAGCGAAAAAAAAACGATTTTGAAGCACAAAAAAAAATGCAAGGAAATTACTAGCACCAAAATTGAGAAAATTTATTGGCAAATCATTGTCGCAGCCTTCACACAGCCACTTCAATATTATTTACGAGATCCAGCTGCAAATGACAATAATATTATGCACGCAGCCGCGGCACCAAGCAACCTTGATGCAGCCATTACAATGCATTTCGCCGCATCGTGTCGCAAGCTACACGGATCTATGCAGATGACAACACCAGATGACAACAATTATATAACCATTCCACTGCGATCTATAATCACAGATTCAAGAAATGCCTAGAGCTATGCACATAGATGCAACCATTCGTTCCCATTTTCCTTCCTCACCACTTCCCTTCCATTTCCCTTACTTATAAAATATCAAATCTCTTACCACCCTATATTATAAATTATTATATTTTTATATGATACAAAATACACATACCACCCTTTATCAATATTAACATGCATTATCCTTTATCAATATTAAATCTCATAATTCGAATTTTGAATATTCAAAACATTCAAAAGCAGTGCCAAATATACCTAAATTCAGTGATCCCAACCAACTTTGCACATTAGCAACCAATGCTATTGGAAAGGGAAGGTGGAGAGCTCTTCGTTTTGCAACCAACAACAAGCATCCCAAAGTGGACAGGGATTGGTTAACCGGGGCCAAAATCAAACTTGACACGGGGTACGGGTGGAGAGCTCTTCGAGGAAGAGCTCGCCGCCCCCCCCAAAAGAAATTCCTCGCCGCCCTCCAAACAACCGGAATACCTCGCCGCCCCCCTGTTGAAAATTCCTCGCTGCCCCCCACACAACCGGAATGCCTCGCCGCCCCCCTGTTGGAAATTCCTCGCCGCCCTCGCCGCCCCCTTCTCAGCAAAAAATGCGGAAAACCCCGGTGGCTTATCCTTGGAATCCTTTAGTGGCCCTTGGTATGGGAGAAGCCAGCTGATGGCAGCCAAGTGCCCCTGATAGTCACTTTTGGACAGTTCGCAATTTTGCAAGAGTAAACATTGACTATGCTTAGTTTATTCTTAAATAAGTGGCTATATTCCCTGACTATTGGAAGTCTAGCATTCTCTTGGCCTAGTGAGGGTTGGAACAATTGTCATTAAAATTCAAATGCGTAAAAGATTCCGCACTGCTGCAGCAACTCCCGGCCAAAACTCAAACACAAAAGCTTTGAACATGAATCCCCCTAAGAACTTCTTGCCATCGATCAGAATCATATATTCAACACATTCATGGTGGCACTACTTCCATGTTGGTTTTCAGCAAAAAAATTATCCTGCGCCAACCCATGCCGAAAACACCAAAAGTGTCGAAAACACTAACTTTTGTGAAAATCCCTTATATATATATATAGATACATAATATAAACAAATGTATTACATCCACACATGGCCATCGTCTTTCGCTTATGTGCGGTGGTGGAGCTTCCAATGCGTCAGATCCGTTCTGGATACGCTGGGTCCTCGATATTGTGATGGACGGTCCCAACCAATGGCTGTATAGTAAGTTAAATAAGCAACGATATTCTAGTTGAATAGCCTAGTACTTGACAGATTTAGAGGAGGTAGAAAGTCGCCAGAATAGTTACAGGAATGGTTCCCCCTAAAAAATCTTCCCTTGATGGAGTCTGGGTAAAGTAGCAAAAGAATTTCGAAGATATTCTAATTTCTCAATATCTTAGGTCTTAGGATATGACATGGACGCGCTTTCAAGCTTTGCGCTCGTTTATTGGGAGAACTTCAAGTGTGGTCCACTCAAATACACACCTCCACAAATATCAGGAAACATACCATATCATTCCACAAAAGCAAGTCATACAACTCGCAACTGAAGTCTGGCGTATGGGACCAGGTGCAGACATAGCAATCATAGACAGAATGACAGTGTTGCGCAAGGACGCAATCCATTCAGCCATGCCTGGTACGTGCGGCTTGTATGGCAAGGATGGAGATAAGATAAGATAAGATTAGATTAGATCAGATTAGGTTAGACTAGATAGATAGCTAGATAGATAGATAGAATGATAGATAGGCAAAGCGTGGTAACGCCACAAAAGCCACACACCCACAAAGCCACAGAAGCCACAAAGCCAGGCTGGAAAACAAAAACACATTTAAAAAATACGAAAAACACTAAAAAATAGCCCCCCCGCTACAAAATTTTGGACCTGGATTTCATGTCACGGTTAGCCTAACTAAAACGGAATCCCTCTGCAAGAGGCACAAGGCCACAAACTTTGTAGCTTAAATTCATAGAGGGATACAAATATCCTGTAATACAAGCATCGAAATTTGTTGCAAGACAAAACATGAACTTTTTCCAGTCACACAGCTCCAACACAATGAAATAGTACAAGTCTTGAAAGTTCTAGCAGTCTGGTGATGCCAAACTTGAACTTTTTCCAGGCGCACGGTCTCCCGATACGACCTTTCGCGAACTGATTTGACTCAACCCTAGCACCAAAAGCGTCAAAAGAAACTATCTGCATATTGCCATCGTAAAGGCACCAAAACGTACGCGCCTCGGTGCTACTGCCACTGTTTTGATGAACACAATAGCCATTTTGCACATCCTTTTTTTCAAATATGTTTCTTGTAAGTTTGCAAGCTTGTCTTATTTTGCGAACATGATCTTTCTGCTTGGCAGAAATCAAAACACAATTTCAAGCGGTTTCAAAGCGCCACCTTCCAGTGTGTCCTTGCTCGACGGTGATATATATATATATACACATATTTTTTCTTCACTTGTTCTTGGAATAAGCAAACCTTTCAAACAGCACTGTGGAAGATGTGCGCGCAATTCTCCGGTCACCCGGCTGGTGGATTCTTCGAATCGCGGGGCGAGTTCTGACAGGGTACAAAGACCTCTCACGCTAGTGCTTGTCTTGGCACGGGCTTAGGGCTTGCAGGTTCAGATCCTCTAGCGTTTCAACAACAGATCCAACTCTTGTCTCCTCCTTCTTGAGTGGTCAGCAACTGCGAGTGCAAGATATCAGGCGAACCAACATTATTCATAGATCAAACGAGCAACCACCAAACATGGCATCAAAGAACTCAGATTCGCGAACCTGACCCACTAAATCAATCTAAATCATACATCTTGAATTCCCAGCTTGTCACAAACTGCATTCATCATCCGAACTATCAAAAACGACTTCAGCCGGATGGCAATGATGTCCGTCTTTGACACTGGCCCACGACATTTCAAGAGACCGTCTACCATTTCCTCGAATTCCAATTCGCCACTGAGATCCTTGGCTGTCACTAGATTGTTTTAGGATGTCTGCACAGACATGCACATTATGGACATGCACATGGACACGCGGATGGACTGCATATGGACGTGCGCATTGTGAACATTGAAATGGACATGCGTAATGGACCTTGAGCATTCTACAAGCTGCACTGCTGCACCATGCCCTGTCCACAGCACCTGTCGCAGATCAGAGCTGCGTTTCTTAAAATTACACCGGCAAGAGACCCCAAACAGTGTGTGTGAGGATAATGTATGATAATGTTGAGGAGGATGATGATGATGATGATGATGAGGATGATGATGATGATTATGGTGATTATGATGATTTGGGGAGTGCCTTGGCCTCTTTGTCTGTGGAGGCCAGAAACTATTTCTTAAATAAACCCAATTTACAGAAACTATTTCCTAAATAAATCCAAATTTGAAAACTTTTTAAACAATATCCAATAGATTAAACATCTATAACAAAAAACAAAAACGTAATATAAGTTAGGCCTTCTAGGGATTGGTTTGAAACGGCTTGAAACGGTTTCGGACTACTACCTGGTAAGTAGTATGATGTGAAACGGTTTGAAACACTTTGGGACTATTTGCTAATTAGCCATACTTTGAAACTATTTGAAACTATTTGAAACTATTTGAAACTATTTGAAACTATTTTGCCAGAGCGAAGTAGCAAGTAGCAGGAAACGGTTTGAAACGGTTTGAAACTGTTTCAGGCTATTACCTAGAAAGTAGTCGGAAACGATTTGAAACGGTTTCTGTGATACCCGTAGTCTGCCTTAAACCATCAAACAGGACAATATACTGACAAAGATAGACATAGATTGTGATATAGTATGAAAACTGACTGAAAAGTAAAAACGTAACAGTGCCTGATTCTGAGATGGAAAGTCAATGAACATAGAACGAAAGAGAATGAAGAACGCCTGCACCAACAGCCTGGCAGCTTTTCTCTCTTGGTGAGATGGTTCTTTTGTGTGGGGCAATCTCTGGACTTCAAGTGATTGAATGGTATCCTTGTCCAATGGTTGGGATTGGTAACAGCAAACCTGGTTTTGTAAATAGTTTCTGGGTTTGGGGCCCTAATTAAGAAATCGTTTCTGGGATTTAAGAAATTGTTTTTAGGATTTAAGAAATAGTTTCTAAGATTTAAGAAAGAGTTTCTAGGATTTAAGAAACAGTTTCTAAGATTTAAGAAAGAGTTTCTAGGATTTAAGAAATAGTTTCTAAGATTTAAGAAAGAGTTTCTAGGATTTAAGAAATAATTTCCTTTCATATTTAAATCTTAGGAGGGTGAAGCTGGTAGGCTCGCGAAGAAACCGGGCTCCCCAGGCTCCCCCGACAGGCCCGGACAGTCGAAATGCACTTGCACATTTCACAAAAGCCATTTTGTGCAAGAATTTACAAAGAAATGCCGCAGACCAAGACCGCGGACCACACTTGGTGCGAGCCTGCGCAGTCGAAATGCATTTGGACATTTCACATGCAAAAGTTATTTTATTTTATACGAACATTTACAGATAAAATGCCGCTGAGCAGCTGGAGCACCCTGATCAAGCACCGGCCTTTACACTTACCGTAAGAGCCCCTCAGTGTGGGCACACTGTTTGGGGAAAAAAATCATGCGAAGTCAAACCGCGGACAGAAATCAATTTCATAATACCACAAGTTCACAAGCATCATGCAATGCAAATCGAAAAGTTGACGCCAGCTATTCACATGATATGTGCCACTGAGCACTGACTTTCCACTGCACCGGAACTTTCCGGAAAGTTCCGGAACTTGATTGGGGAACGGCACTGGGAACCACACCGGAGCCCGGAACCTGACCTGCGCTCCACAGGAACCTTCCGGAACCTGACTACTTGGGAACCGCACCGGAACCTTCCGCAACTTGAGCGGGGAGCTGCACCGGAGAACGCCGGAGCTTATCTGGGCTGAAGATCCCTTTAGCAGACGCTGCCGCGAAAAAAACATGAGTTGCTTTGGTTCATGGCGGTCCCCATGCATCCCCGGCACTTTTTGTGTTCCTTTCATGGTACGTGCTTGTGTTAATTGTCATGTTGAGGCAACGTTCAAAAAACCCAGCCCAATGTTTTTCTGGTGTCACATCCCAGTCTCGGCATCCAGTACATCAAACAAGTCAGACTTGCAACTCATGTCGATTTCCGATTCGTCAAGTCGGCTGATGAGCTCTTTCTCACAGTTGAGCCAGGTGTTGAACTCGTCCTTGGAGAACAATCTTCAGCTTAGTGCTAGCATCTAACATAAAACCTACGTCTTGAATCTTGAATGAACCAAGCCTCACCAACCTTTGCTGGGGTACCTTACTGCCTACCGTATCTTTCTCACAGCCGCGCAAACGTTCTGCTTCATCTTGTACATCCAGCAGCAAAGAGGCATGTGGCGATGCTAAGTCAAAATTTAAGAATATGCGCTTCCGTCAGTTCAGTTGTAGTATAATAAAAACTCCCAACTCTTCATCACAGTCAGCACAAGGTCATCTCGAGAACAATAATGCAAGGCAGTCCTTGGTAACCACCACTTCTCGCTTTGTCATTTGCTTTCGGATCTCTTCCGTCTTCTCTTCATACTCTGCATTTGTGTGCGTATGCTTGCCATACCTTGGGGTGCCCCCGAAGAGTTGTCAACCACCAGGCTGGACAGAAAAGGGGTAACTTACTTCATCGGCCAACCACACGATCACAATGGTATCTTCCGGTGTCAGCATCCCAACCGAGTGCCATTTGCACATCGAATTTGAGTGTGAATTAGCTTGGACATGCTGTGCCTCAGTTGAATTCTATGAGTACATTCCGCAGCTGCCATGCAGTGTGACGACAAACATACAACAACAGCAACAACAGCAGCAACAACAGCAGCAACAACAACAACAGCAGCAGCAACAGCAATAGCGACAGCAACAGCAACAACAACAACAGCAGCAGCAGCAATAACAACAGCAGCAACAACAACAGCAACAGCAGCAGCAAAAGCAGCAGCACCACCACCAACAACAGCAACGACACAGAAAAAACAGCAACAACAGCAACAGCAACAGCAACAGCAACAACCACAGCGACAGCAGCAGCAGCAACAACAACAACACCACCACCACCAGCAGCAGCAGCAGTAGCAGCAGCAAGAGCAAGAGCAATAACAACAGCAACAAAAGCAGCAACAGGCAACAGCAGCAACAGCAGCAACAACAGAAGTGGATTTAGAAGGACCTTCTTCCCTTGCAGAATAAAGAAGCAATGGCACTACCATGCATTCAGTTTTGGCTTCATCCACGACTGGGAACTCAGAGTATACATGACATGTGTTTGATGTTAAGTAGTACTATACACCAGTTGTCTCGATCCTCAAGGAACAAGTCAGCAACAGCACAGCAGGAAGCGTTTGGAAATGGAACGAGCGTCAGAGCTGCAGTCCAATTTCTTGTGCTCATGTCCAAGCTTTCTGTGGACAAAACATTGGGTCAGACCTACGTTTTTTCACCTGTCGGAGTCCAAAGGCGGGCGAAGGCAAGGCGCATTTCTTGAAGGCTGCTTATCTGTTCCTTGAGAAGCTTGGACATTCGGCGCTTGTTTGCTTGTCCTTCTTGTTCTTGCTGATACAGATTCGTCAAGATGATGTGTCCTGAGAATGACATGCCCTGAGCCCTGGAATACTGACAAGTTTCAAGCTGCTACCAAAATGATCGAGAGTGATCACCTGCGCGAAAAGGAGAAACCAACAGAAAAATGCTAACAGCGCTGGATTCATTTGTCTGACAAACTTGCTCGCCAGTGCAAACAAAACGACGTACCTTTTTGAATGGAAAACCGTTTGCTTGCCCCGCCGATTGCTTGATTCTAGTGGTCACAGGAAGCCCTAGTTGGTCCTACAGTGGCCAGAACCAAAACCCACTTAGAAACCCACAAGATGTCTTGTCAACTCAAAATTGGGCACCTAAACAACGCCAGAAATTGTTATACACCCAATAGTTCAATGGATATACATTTGATTTTGATTCGGATTACGCTCATATGTGGATGAAACCATATTGAAACCCTGACTATCTGTCACCAAAAGTATACAGTATCGAGAACATGGTGCCCTTCCACGCTTGCACATCTTGCCCGATGCTGACATGTCTCTCAGGGCAGAGGAGATGAGCCATGCAGTCTTGGGGCCATTTTGGCCCAATTGACGCTGTCTCTTTTTGGTACTTCCATCCGAGACGTTGTCAATGAAAACTGCCTCGGAAGGAACAAACTAGACTGCTCTCGAAGCTTCTGGACCAAACGGGTTTTGAAGTTTCTTTCGTGTTTCCATTCCGGCCTGCTTTCACTAAACCAGGAGTATATAAATAAGTAGTAAATAGATGTAAATAGTGTTATTTGACCTTCACTCGCTGTGCACCTCCGTCCAGGCCAATGATGACAACATGTCACAACTTTGAGCTGAGGCACGATGATGAGGTTGAAAATCCCTGTTGTGATGAAGAGGAAGATCAGGATATACGAAAACATAAATGGCGCACCGAAGAATCTTCCTTGCGAAGACCCATCTTTGCGAATTGGCGGGGCAGGTCACTCTCAGCCCAAGTATGGGCAGTGCAATGCAGTTTACAGTAACTCAAGCAGGGTTGGCCTGTGTGCAAGTCCAAGTCACTAAGAACATTGTCTGGGTTTGATTTGTTCCAATACCAAGCCGATTTTGTTGCACCACCCCGTTGCTGCACTCTAGTGCCTAGTGTTTCGAAACATCATTGGCTGCCCAAGTGTACTTGTCGAAGAATGGGAACATGGGAGACCAACAAGTTCAATCCCGTGCCAAACTATGTCAAAGCCAACCATGCTCTTGAACGTGTGGCAAACCCCACAGAGAACACATCACCTGTGGATAGCTATGGGACAAAAGGCCAGGCGCCTGAGGCATTGGACTTGTATACAACTTACATCAACTTATGACTTCTTTTGGGGCTTGATGGAGGTTCATATTCCCCGTGCTGGGTCCGTGTTGGGATCAACCTGGGCTGCAGTTGTCCCCAAGTTGCACCATGTGAGACCCAACTTCATCCCAAATAACCCAAATTTGGCCCATCAGAATTTCATCTGAAGGTATCGCAATGCACACATATCCTGTACAACACAAATCGATTCTTTCTTGCGCCGGGCATTCTTTTCATCAATGGCAAATCATTGAAACATCTTTACCCATACTGAAACATTGGAACAAAATGGAACAAAGCTCAAGCAATCTGAAGAAAACAGCCAAGGGTCTTAGGTGCTCCTGCAATGGCGTGCCATCTGTTGCCGCACATCCGTCAGTAAAACACCGGAAGCAAGTAAACATTGCTGCCGGTACCGTGCTGAATTCTTCTCTCACATTCAGGTCATCCACATTCCCGAAGAGGGTGCGTGTGACGACTCCAAGCAAATACATGCAGCCCACCAACAGGACAACCGCCCAGAAGAGCACTCGCAGTCCAGTGAAAACGCCCTGGATCATGAGCTTGAGCCTTGGATGTTCTTCTTTTTTAAACTCTTGCTTGATCTGCTGCCAAACAACATGGAATTCATCATGGCTTCTTCAAGAATGCATGTGGAAGTTGCAAGCTTAGTTTTTTTTTGGGTGCTTAGAGTGCTTGGGGTGGGCACTAAGTTTTCAATATGTTCAATCCAGCCAAACAAAAAGCGCACCCCAATTCAGTCTTGCCGAGGCCAACCCAGCTGCTCTTGGAAAATCTTGAACTTCAGCAAACGAACAATCCTGAGGTGCAACGGTATGCAACGCTGCAGGTGAAAGGCGGCAAATTGGTCGAATCTTTCCAGTTTCTGGATCTGTGGAGCTGGACGTTGAGGTGGTCCCTTTTCAACCCTTGAACCTTGTGTCCGGCTAGGATCTTACTCATCCACTGAAGACATGCCATCAACATCCATCAACAGCATCTGACTCTCTCTCTCTCTATATATATATATGTATGTGTATACTGTATAAATATATATATGATTATATGTGTGTATTTAGTATTCATTAATTAATACTATTATTGTTATTTATTGATACTATTGTTATCATTGTTATATATTCATATATATTCATTATATTTCGGAATCCAAGTCCTGGATGCAAATCAGAACCATTTTGAGAGCCTGTAATTCTTGTGTTGAAGCACCGCTTAGAGCCCAAGAGTCCACGCAATGGTGCATCCAATTTACTCCACGAATTCACTTGTGGAAACCCAAACCCCAAAAAAAACACCGAGGCCAAGGCGGCCGAGATCGGCCGAGTATTGATCAAAGAATCCTTCCCAATCTTGCCAACTTCAGCATCTTTAAAGAACTTATCGCTCCGGTGTCAGCACCACCTTCCGAAGAAGCTTCAGTGATGTAGGTGATGCTAAGATCCTCGGGGAAGCTGCCAGGTGATGCCAGGTGAGCTGGGGTGTTACTTTCTTTGCCGAAAACTTTGGCCTTCACAGCGAACAGTCATTCAATGTGCGCTCGCAAATGGATTTGGTGAAACATCAGCGAATTGAAGCTTTCTACTTGTCTTTTGCTTTGGCAACACATAAAGGTATGTACAGTAGGCGTCCATTCTTCAAATAGTTTTCCAGTCCACCTGAAATGAGTGTACGGCCGAGCATCCACAAGAGCGAGGATCACGCACAAGATATCAAACCACGACCTTACAAACTGCTTAAACTGGGCTTTGTGTCACGAGTCATTGTTAATTTGTGATTTTTCCAACCGTTCTAATGCAAACAGTGAACTGGCACAGTCAGACTGTTCAACCATGCAGCTCAATCTGCAAGCCCGCACGACTTGGAAACGCAGAGCTGGGCCCACGACCAATACCAATCAGCACCCCCAATGTATTCCTGAAAAGTGCCGTTCATGCGGTGAAACCGTCCAATGAGCTTGTGGTGCAGCTGTCCACAAAATTCAACCAAGAGATACAATAAACATCTTCGCGCCGCGAGATCAAACCTTGTGAAAGATGTCAAGCACTTCTTGTGCCCAACTTTATGTGCTCTCTTTATGGTCCTATATGGTCCGCCATCCCAAGTCACTTACACACGTGTAGGGCCGAGTCGTTTTCTCCAATTCGTTTTAGAAGCAAGTTCATCATGGGCTTTCCACAGGAGATGACCCCACAAGCAAACCAGTAGACATATCATCATGTCGACTCACCGTTGAATTGACATGTATGCAATATATGCAACATATGCGTACGCACATGTTACATGTATGAATACCTACAGCTTGAAAGGCACGTGCATGGTCGTGATGTACTTGGAATGTTCAAACGATATGATATTCTTAAAAAGTTGTTCAGCCATGTTCAGCCATTGTATGTGTATGGTAAGCATATCTAGACATATCGAATCCATGCCTGTGTGTTTGTGTGTATGCGTCTACCGAACAGATTTGATGAGCACAATCTGTGCACTGCATACATACCTAAATGCTTGAACATGCAAGAAACTATCAGGACAATTTCATCGCTGCCTTGACAGGGTGAAGGCTGCACATTGACAATGTGTGGTGAAAAAACAGATTTGAAACGACGGGTCTGAGTCTTTGTCTGTGTCGCCACTTGCTGGCAGGCAGCAGAACAATACAAGGCCGCAATGCTGATTTCCGCTCAAAACACAAAAACACATCAAAAAACGGCAAACAAAGGGACGGGTGAGGTCCCGCACTCATATTATTTTGCAGTGTTGTTCTTTTCGTTTCCTTTTCTCGGCCTTGGTCGCCTTCTTGCTGGTGGCGAGTGCTAGGGCTGCTAGGGTGATGACGAGGCAAAAAGTGACAGCTAACATTGCTGTTTTTTGTTGGATTTCATTGTTGCACATCTACCGGCATGAGTGTTAGGCTATTAGGAGCTAACAACGGCAAACAACAAACTGCAAAGTGACAATCCGCGATTATGTCAAGAAATGAGAGTTTGGCTTCAAACTCATCACTGCCTGTCCTGCATTCCAAACACCTTCATCTTTACAAAACATTCTCCGATGAAAAAGGTTGTGAAGGCAATCTCGAGGATTCTCCACACCTCAGCAACCGAAACACGTAACCATCTTAGGGATTGAAGAGGCTCAATATTCATTTTCCAGGAAAGGACTGCAACAATGTGCTCAACAGTTAATTGTCTCAACACAGCACCGTCTAATCGCAATCATTATTCTACAAACTATGTAGTGTTCCATACCACTCATGCTCCTTGACTGGCATCAGTACCGGATAGTACTGGCATCAGTACCGTACAGTTTGCTGCAGAGAGTCCTCATGATTCGGCGCAATGTCTGCAGACAAACCAGCCACGGCAGCCTGCACAGCCGCTCCAAAGTTTTCTGCGCTCGTGTGAGTTGCATATTTGATCATACTTGGGTATTCTGATGCTGGCAACCCTGGCAACCTGCACTCTTCCACTTCCCACAATTCCTCAAAGTGTGAAGGACAAGATGCACTCATCATGATAACAGCAGCAGGAATGACGTCCAACATCCTGGGCAAAAACACAACTAAGAGGAGCCTTGAGATATCTTCGGGGAATCTGCAAATTATTGCTTATGTCAAAGGTCGGATTTCATAGAACAACATAGAACAACATAGAACAACATAGAACAACATAGAACAACATAGAAAGACCAAAGAACTTTGCTTTCCTTGGTTCAAACAATTTCTGATCGAGTGGTCAAGCATTGGACTTGCAGCGAGCATCAATAGGAAGGTCGACGCATCTTCTGCCTCCTCCGACTTTGGCACAGTAGCCTTGGCTTAATGATTAATGATCCTCATTGATTAGGTTTCACTGATCCAAACAACATTGACAGTGCAAGATAGCACAAGCAGGACATGTTTGCGGAGAAATCCGATGATGTCACCTTCACACAAAATCTTCATTTTCCGCCTATTGACCAATCCTTCGATGTTCAGGTAGACAGCTGTGGTCCGGAACGCTCTTTTGGAAATGTTCTACTTCTCAACATAGCCATTGCTTGAGGCTTGAGTAGTGCCAGTCTGGATTCAAATTTGCTAGCCTCACGGTTTACTTACACCACTCCTGAGTACTGAATCTGTACATGCCGCTGATCCCCTGGCAAGTACAAACATCTGAGCACTTGAGTAGACTGAGTAGAACTTGTTCAAATCAACCTTGAATGCAACTTGAGACTGAAGTAGCAGCTTGTTATACGTATAACAAATATGATATACGTAATTATACGCATTACATCGTATTACCTTTTTGCCAAGCAACGACCACTGTAGAGCGTTGATGTCTCATTCTTGATACTCTGGATGCTCTTGGAACTTTGTCATTCTCGTTATCATCGCCCTCGCCTGGTGCCCGATCAAGTGATGGACTGGATCGGTTCATATTGTTTGGAGATCCCTGTACGAGTTCACCGGGTCAGGTTGGGGCCTGTGATTTTCTAGTAGAAAATGCAGGTTGTATAAATTAGGGACTCAAGAAAATCTAGCAACAGACATCAAACCAATTTGAGGTATCCTAGAAAAATGGCAACATACAAGAAGTGCATTTTCGAAGCTATGTTTAGCATTTTTCCTTCGAAAAACATCGCCGTACTTGAATTGCATAGTTTTGCAATTACGTTATCAAACATGTCAAGTTACTGCTACCCTTTTTCTAGGGCCCAACATGCAACCCAGCGTGCGGTTTCGAATTTTTCGATCGAACTTTTCGAAAATGCATATCTTCCCTAAATAGTCGCCCAGGACAGCCCACAAAAAACCATTTCAACAAACGCAAGGTTGTAAAATTATGTTGCTTGTTTGTTGGTGGCTGTTGGTTGACCCTTCAAAAAATATACAAAAAATGCAACATTTCATAGGCTTTGAAAACGGAAAATGTTGTTCATTACGTGTTGCTGGAAATCATTGTTACTTAAAAAAAACATGCAAAATGGCTGCAAACAGGCTTAAACCACCGGAATATTTAATTCTTGTCAAAATAATCGTTTGCACAAGAAACTTGGCGACTTAGGCAAAAAAGAGAATTAAAAAGAAAAGGTGGAGGTTCCAGGATGGTTAGATATCCACCTTTATATAATTCACCTGATCCCCCCGACATCGAATTTCTAGATCGAAAACGGGTGGTCACAACCCCTCACCCCAAGATGCATCTATATAGAATATTGAAGTGATTAGGTCAAGATCAAAATGACATCTAGGAAACCAAATTGGAAAATTTTTTCATGATGTTTCATGTACCCTTCAAGAAAGGCGATTTTTTAGGAAACCTAATGTGCTGGGGCATAGGCGCATATGTTTCTGTACTTTAAATATACATTTTTTCCCATGAGAAAATCAAACCACTCAGGTTCCACTTTTATGGATTTTTGTACAACCCTAAAACCACATATATATACCTACCCCATGTGCTTCAATATTCTAGGCATCCAAGAGGCTTATATCTCACATAAATCACTTTGATTCTCTAAAGATTCAAACAATCCAAAAAAAAACACAGACAAAAGAAACATATACTCTTTCTAACTTCAGCCGCACTCAAAATCATTTACAAAGAACACAATGAGAATAAACACACCAGGGATTCGATTTTCTAAGGACTCCCACATGTGGAACCCCCAGGAGTTCCATTTTCTAAAGGTCGTCTGGGTGGAGAGCGCCTAACATGTGAAGAAAAAACCACCTCATACCGGGTTCTGTGTCGAAACAAATGCCTGTTTCGTGACCTCCCCCGCCCACTGATTTCATAGAGGAAATTCCACGGGGGATGGTTAGATTGAGGTTGTGAAGCTATAGCAAAATCCAAGGTAAGGCTAACATATGCCAAAATCGTCCGCTCCAGCTCGGGGGCTTCAGCCCATTCAAATGCTCGAAACGGGATTGTGAAAGGATGCGACGAACAAAATAGAATCACCTGCCTCTCTAGAAAATCAAGGACCACTAGAAAATCTATGAACGTACTCCGAGAGATGCTAAAATCATGCTTCAGGATTTTGGGCACCTAAACTCTCCAGAAAATCAGCATCTTACGACTCAGAGGTCTCCAAAAGTTGTTCTTTAGAAAATTGGAGGAACTTCCAAAGCATCATTTCAGCAAATTCGAGCTTTTCAAAGGACAGAAAATAACTCCTTAGGGGGGTTAACCCCCCTGAAATCCTAGAGGAAACTCATACCGGTATGTTTGGAGTGCAAGAGCACAAGCGTCATGGCAGTCTCGCCTCTGTCAACCCGAAGGGACAACTCAAACGTATACAACGGTATATAGTGACAGATGAATGTCAACATCTGCCTTTTACCGATCACCAATTCCATCATATTCCACTACCTGGCACCCTTCCTGACAGGAACTGATCATTTCGAAGATCAAACAAAATAAACAAACAAAGTGGCAGTATCAACCTGACATCACCATGGGACCATGAGTTTGACTCGACCACCTCAAGTGAACAGCAAAAACTTTGGTGACAAACCGGTGCTCACAAAATCTTTGTCGGACAGACTAAACCCGCCGTCCCCAGCCGACGGCAGGGGGAGTGCGAGAGAAAGTGTTGCTCCTTTTTTAACCGTGGACATTGTCAGCTCCACGATGTCCTGCAGCCTGACGCCCGTTGAAACTGCCAGCTCTATGCTGCTTTGCTGTGGCGAGCCAGCGGTTTTTGACGCTTGCGGCGTGGCTTCAGAGCTTGTTTTCGGAGGCTTCAGAAGGCCGGTGTTGGCATCCTGCAGCCCGAGGCGGTTTTGACACCGGTGGCGTGGGAGAGCTAATTTTCTAGAGGCTTCAGAAGGTAGCATCCTGTATTGGCACATTTTTGGCTACTTGCGCACGGGGGGCTTGAGGGAATCTCCGATTCATCAATGCCACAAGCCGGGGGCAAGCGCCAAAGGGCGGGCCACTGCTGCCGCGCTCTTTTCACGGCGAGCCGCTTGTTTTGACGCTGGCGGCGTGGCTTCAGAGCTATACTTTTCTAGAGGCTTTAGGAGGCAACGTCCGGCATTGGCATCCTGCAGCCCGACGCCCGTTGAAACTGCCAGCTCCATGCTGTTTTGCTGTGGTCAGCGTGGCCCACGCTATGGCAAAGAGGTCCAGCTCTGATGTCGCATTTTTTTGAATGGCAGATTGATCACAGGGAACAAGTGGAATGAGCATCGCACTGAACCATGGCTGTGTTGTTTTTGCTGTGGCTTGTGATCCAAGGTCCAGCGGACACGGGAGGTGTGGGTCTATGTTCATGGTTGCTTCCAAATGACCCACTGCTATGGTTCATCGGTCTATCAAGAATCCTCCCACCATCTTCCCCATTAGAATCATTAGAATTTCGTTACATCGGAGGCCCAGGGGTCGGCAGCAGGGGGCGGCAGCCCTTTACTAATGTATATACATGACAAACAAAAAACATCAACATGCAGCAAGAGTCTCGTGTGAACACGATTGAACATGGCGGCAAGAGGGTAAGAAGAGAGCAAAGGGGCAAATGCGTTTAGTTTAGCGCAACAAGTGTCAGAACAGCGTGAAACATGTTCTGCTTTGGAAAAATGTTGAGGGGAGAAAGCATATTTTGAGACCCCTGCACGTGGAAAGGCACTACACCATGAATCCAGAAGCACTTCAGTTATTGTTTCTTCCACTACTCCATTTGACCGTACTTGCATGCTTTTGGTATGGCATTGCCATGCACATAAGAGAGGTGTCAGTTTGCCAACAAAGCTTTGCTATGAGATTCCTGTTCCCCTTGCCTGGATACTCGTCTGGCATGCATGGCAACTCCAGCAAGTCCAACTTTGGGCTCGGTTCAGCGAAAGCGGTCAAAGGCTGTTTTGGCGGTGGACTGTCCTCGCAAAGCTCAGCACAATCATGTTCTACGGTGCAACACAAGGCCCTGAAGAAAATTAAAGAACATGAATCAGCCACGATTCTGAGTTTTGAAGCCTCTGTGCTCATGTCCTGCTACAATGTTCACGAATGAATGCTTCATGCTTTCTGATCTTTCTGAAAATGGGTCTTGCTATCTTCGTCTTTTGTCGTTGCACTGCCGGGCCAATCAGATCCAATCAGATCCAATCAGTCCTCATGCCGCAAATTGAACAATGGCGAATTGCCTCTCCTCAACTCTTCATTTTCTGCAGTCAATCCTTGGCATATTGGGGCCATTGGGGCCATTGGGGCCATTGGATTCAATGGACCAACCAAGATACAAATCAGGAGCTTAGATTGTGCAGTTTCACGCTGGTCAATTTTGCATCGTTCTTTTAAACAACAGTTGTAGTTGTAGTTGTAGTTACAGTTATAGTTATAGTTATATGTATGTTATAGTGTTATAGTTATTGTTTTAGTTCGTATAGTTTTTGTAGACTTCGCTGTTCCCCTATTGCGGTTGTTGCCCAAACACAAAAGAAAATGCCGGTACCAAACAATGACAACACAACAACTTCAGCCATGAAGCGGTCATATTCAGCACTGAGGGCGATCAAATGTCGATGAAAAGCTGAGTCTCCAAAAGTCATGGCGTTCGACGTGGACCCGTACCGTTAGGTGCTGCAGAACCCTTGTGAGCTTTTGTCAAATAGTGCGACAAATAGTGTTGTATCATGTATTATCATGTATTCTTGAGTGTTGCATACACAATCATGCACATCTTCGTCATTTGTATCCAACCTCACGTGCGTGCTTGCAGGAATGCGTGTTATGGCATGTTATGGCTGTCATCCTTCTAGTCTTCCGCTGAAGTCACTGGGGTGAGCAGTGAGTTTGTCGTGTATTCACCACCATAGCTGCGGGGCCTTTGGAAAGCCGCGGAGAGTAGCCAATGGCATGAATGGGTCCCCGATTCATGTTGCTTCTGTAGAGGCTGTACGTGTTGAGGAACCTGTGTCTTGCACTGGTGGGCAGCACTTCACTGCAAATTCTTTGAGTGCCAACAGAGACATCTGCTGTTAAGGACATGGGCTCCCAAATATTCAATTTTTAGTTTACGCCACAATACATGACAATGCTTTTACTTTTACATAAAATCGTCTAAATCATTCTGAAATTCAAGATGTTCAAGCCATGACAACATATTGGCCCCAACGATCAATTGCTGCCAGGCGCAAAAGCATCCCAGTCAAAAGCTAGATAACGACTAGAACCGCCAGTGTGATCAGTGATCGGTGTGGAATAGACTGTCCTTTGAAGCCAAAATATTTCAAAAGGGAACAGGACACATCAATTTTGTTATGGTCAAATAACCGCTCCGACTACTTCACAAACCGTATATTTTGAATGAATTTGATGGGGTTCGTAAGGCGCCATGAAGGGACCAGGCCCTTTGGTACCAGTCTATTTGATTCATTTTGATTCTGTGTTACAATTTTCCGAACCATCAATGGCTTTTGATACCTACGGAAAGTGACTGAACGCCACCTGAAAATGCCAATAGGATCGCAGTCACAGGATAGCCACTTGCATGATCGATATAGATTACAGTCGATGTGTCAACCTCACCACTCCCAATCGCAATCACCAAAATCTCAACAAGACAACAAAAAAAACAACGAAGCCCCTTTTGAACATGTTTGAACGCCTGGCAGCTAGTGACGCTAGTGTTCTTTCCACTTGCCAAGTCCAGGCTCGTGCTCCTCGCCAAGTGTTCTTATCAAACGTGCCCGACGGATCTCGACGGTCGTGTCTCTCCATCAACCTCTGATATCCTCTGATCACTTGACCGACTTGACCTCTTTGATTCGGAACGAGGCTATGCTTGGCTGCTTGGCGTTCTCCGGGAACCTTATGTCGAGGTAGTGAAGCGCAAAGCTGCAGCATCACATCCGTCACATCCTTATTCAATCTGTTGGCTCTTTGAAAAGAACTGCCTTTAACACCCCAGCCGGCTTTGTGATATGATGTCTTATTATTGAGTTGTAGTTCGCAGTGTCAGGTTTGGCCTCATATTCGATTCAAGAAACGGAGACGTACAGGTCGAACTTTCAGATATGCCATCATGATGCCCCTGCAACTGCAAATCCATGAAGTTGGCTGCTTCACGTCTGGCTTTGCCGGATCGTCACGTCCTAACAGCTGATTGCTGTGACATGCTGTGACTAATTGCCGTGAGTTTTCTGCATCGGCCATGGTCCTTGAGACCCTTCAATTCAGGTACGAATGCGGGTAGCCATCATCTTCTGGAAAGCAACCTGAGGTATCCACAGAGATAATATGCCAGCACGAATGAGATCCTCTGAGTGGAATCGGTGAGTACGCCAAGCTCCAAAGATTTCAGGGCCTACTCGAGGTCTCTTAAACGAAGCACCAGCAATGAAATTACAATGGCAACCATCTGAAAATCATCATGGCATCATGAACTTTACGCTAAACATCATTCAACTGTCATTTGAAGAAAGCTGAGTAACAAGGCTGTGCTTCACCGTGGGCTGCTCTTCTTTGACATTCAGGGCAATTAGCTTCAAACTTGGGCAACTCTGCAACTTCGTCAAAGTTGGTGAAATAACGACAGCTTGGTTTGTGCCACCTCAGTAAAGCAATGACCAAATTCCACACCTGAAGCACTCAACATGTTTTTCGACCACAAGGCTCCAGTGACGACCGCCTGCCAACCAAACTTCTTAAGAATACAACAAACATCAACAAACCGCACTATGTCCAAACGAGCCAGACATTTTAGTCCAATTCTGCCCCAGTGCAGTGGAGCTTCGACACCGCAAACTAGCGCAAACTACTGCAATTGAATGCTATGAAGATCTACGAAGATCTATGAAGATCTATGAAGATCTATGAAGGAGCATTGAATAAGATAAGAAACTTTGCCAATTGTATTACGTTTAGTTTCTCCATCTTTCGCCGTGACAGCTGCCCACAAGCCTCTGCGCCCTGATCTGTCACAGTTAAGGCGCCGGTTGTCATGCGCTAAAGGGATGCGGCGGTCGATGCCACAGTCCCAGCAGAACTCATGACCGCATTCGCAAGTGACATGATCGCACTCCTTGAAGGAGAAGGAGGAAGAAGGAAGCGGAGCCACTTGCGGCCACTTGCATGTCTCAAGAAGTAGGCAGTCCCCGAATTGATGAGTGATGATGAGTGTTGTTTCTACCAGTTCAAAATGGACGAGAAGGCTGTTAGATGTTTATCACAACTATAATATGACAACTGTAAATGGTTTCCCCACAAATGTTGCCATCCTGTATCCCTCGTCCTCTTGTGATTTGTAGCCGCCACCAAAACGACACTTTCGCGGACAGGGTTTACAGCCTAGCTGGGCAAATCTGACAGCCACAAATGACAGTCTTCCTTGACTCTCTGCTTGAAAGGTAGGCGTTCTGGAAAATTAATGTCTATGTCTGTACGATTCTGTACGTTACTATACGACTGGTCTTGACCTCTGAAATTTGAAGACACATGAAGACACCAAGACCAAGACAGAAATATACAGAAATAATCAACAAAAGATCAACGCATTTCGAAGCGCCCATGGCTTGGTCACAATTCATCGAGTTCGCAGTTCACCTTCTACACCTTGCTGCTGGCGTTGCAACTGTTGCATCCACTTTATCCACTTTTGTGCTTAGCAGCCCATCAACAGCACCTGGGACCACACCTCCGATTTTTCCTGCGCATGCTTGCCAAAACTCTCACAGCAACTTGTGTGCCAAAGCATTCCGCATTTCAATTGTCAAAGACATGAGTGAGTCTGACAGGTTCTGTAGAGAGATGCAAATGAAAGGCAACAACATGCTGCACCACGCTTGACTGTCCGCTTACATGAACATCATTTAACATCATGAACGAATTTCTATAGTCCGTAGATGCAGCATAGATGCAGGCTGCAAGATAGATCAAGATAGTGGAGAGCAGCTCTCCGGAAGGCTGACCTGAAGCATCATCCTGCTCGGTCCTGCTCCATTTGGCTGCGTCTGGCTGAGCAAGAAAGAAGTGGATGAGGTCCACAGTCGCATTTGGCGCAAAAACGATGTCCCTTAGGACAGGCTAAGTCTGCAAAGTCATCTCCTTCGTCGCAGAAGACACGCTCCTTGCAGGCAAAGCAAGACTACAGCTGGAGCCTAGGATAAGCGAGGAAACAAATTGAGACAAGAAAAAGCCGCCACATGGACATGTTGGGCCTGTCCTCGCAACCAAGGGCTCGGCAGTCTACAATGCGGGGGTCATCGCAAGTCAGAAACTCCAACAATTTAAAGTAGGAGTCTTCTGGCAGGCATTGCCTCAGCTCCCAGAAATTAAAAACACAAGAAGTGCTGCCACTGCTTGACATCACAAAGAATCGCAGTTTTCGATGAACATCTTTCAGGCTGACTGCAACAGTGGGGGTGATGTTTGAACGCCTTCTTTGCAGCAACAACGCTCATGAAGTCCAAGAGTGTGCTACCAGTACAGCATCAATACTTGTCACTGGGCAAGACCGAAAGACTCATTGCAAGTCATATGGGGTTAACAGTGCCGCACGCCGCATGCCTAGATACTGAAAGATGTGAATCGAATCTTCAGATCTCAGATTGTAGCCACAGCCCTCTGCCGGGCAAGTAAGCTTGCCTGAGTTCATCATAATTCCAACATATTCCAACTACAGTAACTGTAACTACACTTTGAAATTGCTGAGCTCCATATAGGTGAGCCGGGACATCACTGATCAGTCTGCTAAATCAGGATGGAGGTCTGCACTCTTGTGCCCCCCGGACTGACTTGTAAAATTGAGTAGACGTGGACAAAGTGCAATCTTTAAGAGAAACAGGAATAATTATAGAGGAAATACTTGGAATGATTCCTCTCCTAATTGCTTTCCGTTGATTTCCGTTGCGTGCTTGAATCTTCAGCTAGGCATGATCATGTGCAAGGCAAGTTCCACTCCAAGCGCGCAACCTTTCAATAACAGAAAATGCAGACACGATGCTCAAACGCCTCTCCCGCACAATGAGATCGAAGTGGTACCTTCTCTTTCAATTCTGTGAGGAAACAAAACGCACGAATCGAATATGTTCAATCCAGGGCTGTCTGGTCTTTTTGCATTCTCGAATCGAACAAGGGCTCAAACGACAGGGTGTGATAACTTGTGATAATGAATGATAATGAAGCCAAAACACGGAATCTACAAAGCTATGCCCTCATAATCCTCATACACTGTCTGTATGATGTCACTCTTTGTGGGGCAAGGATTGCAGATGATTGCAGCTAACACGGGAATGGCTGCAACTTGGGTACTGGAGACTTTCAAAGCAAAAGCGATGTTGACATGGCAATGTGCAGCATCCTTCCACCTCATGGTCCACAAGGCAGATTGCACACCTGCCGTTGACATCCGTTGACTTTGCAAAAGAAAGCTGGCCATTTCAATGGCCAGAATACACGATCCAAAACTTAGCTCTGTCGTAAGTCAACCTCTCAGTGTTATGATGAAAGAGTTCAACCCATCAGATTTCAGTCATGTTCAGTCGACGTCTTGCCGCTTGCTTTACACATATCAACACCCTTGAAGCATCATTTCTGCAGTGCTTGAAGTCTTTGCAGTCTTTGCAGTCTACATCAGTCTACCAGTTGGACACTACAGTAGCAACAATAGCGACGTGTGCCTGGCGACCAACGTCCGAGTCCTCATGAGTCCTCCCTGCATCTCCCTGCCTGAAGGTAGGCCGATACTCTTCGCTTTGCCGTTTCAACTCCTTGTGACAGATGGAACACAGTGGAACACAGTGGAACA
>Ga0126342_10004267_pt1:0-5000 | contig 24275 bp, 22 predicted proteins | sample Cyp1metagenome_FD_92528 | JGI IMG/M metagenome (GOLD analysis project Ga0126342, IMG submission 92528) | Coral microbial communities from Lord Howe Island, Old Settlement Bay, Australia - Cyphastrea 1 metagenome | ecosystem: Host-associated > Invertebrates > Cnidaria > Coral ...
CATGCAGTCATGCTCTGGATAAAATCATCTTAGACTGCGCAAAAACGTTTTTGGTGTATCATCTTAGGGGCGCAGCATTTTGACACCACTCCTCTCCGACTACGCTACCTTTCGTCCGCCTCCGCCTGCTCTCAAGTCAGTTCAAGTCGGTTCAATGGTTTGTGTTTTGTTCGTGGAGGAGCTCCGGACACCCGATGGGTTGGACGAGTTTCGCAAAGCCCTAGAAGCCTTGTTAGCGGCTTCGGGATGCCATGGGCTTAGTCAAATCACAGTTTGTATTGGTAGTTTGTCCGTTTGTCCACTATTATCATGTTGCGTTTGGTTTTTGAATATGGCAGCCAAAGGTGTTGGAATTGCGTTTGCCTCAGTCTGTGCTGGTGCCGCCAAGGCCGGGACAAGGCAAAGCCCTTCGTGCGGAAAGTTGAAATGGTTCAGCGTTCAACGCTGATGCGCAGCTGGCCTCAGGGCGGTACAGTATAGATTCGATTAGATTCTTAGATGGTCTACTGGTCTAACGATCTCCAACTGGAATGGTCGGTCCTGAGGCTGGCAAGGCTCCAATGAGCATTCATGCTTCTTGCGCCCTGTCAGCAATCATGCCAACATATGCCAACTCTGCAGTCGTTTTGAAGTAGAAACAGCCTGTGTGAAATCCTGGATGTCGTCAAAGCTCGCAGCATTGTTGCCTTGCTCTATTTGATGTTGGAGGAGAGTCGTCGTTGCTGTGCCCAGCCTTGTGGCCACATGCCGGCGCATGCTCGAGGTGAGCCTTCCAATATGGGTGAAGTTGAGAGGGTCGTCAGTTTTGCGATTTTGCTTCCTGATGCAAGGCTGGATTTTCACTGAATGGCAAGGGGTACTTTCCTCCCAGCACGCCTCCGCCTGAGACAAGTACAGAGTTGCTGGAGCCAAATGCCTTCCATACATAAGACATAGCGACCTTGTATGGCCAAGGTCGTACGAGACCAACATCCCGTTCGCACTTCGTTTCATGGTGGACCAGTCCTTAGTCCAAGTCATTTATTTCTTTATCATTCTTGTAATAATTATTGTTCTGGTATGTTCTGGTAGTGAAACTGACTACAGGGCCTCTTTTGTATCCTCTTGGCTTTCCCCAACAGTCTCGCAACTGCCATAAGGATCGAGATCTTGCCGGTGGTGGCTGGGTCCTTGCTGAAAATGCCATGCTAAGAGCAGGCTGGTGGCTGCTGGTTTCCACTTTCGCAGCCTTTCCGAGCATCGGGACTTGTGATTCTCGGCAGGTTTGGACACGGTGAGCCAGTGCCAGATTGAGGTTGACATGCTTTACACGGATCTGAAACCACAGGCAGCCTGGTATCATCTGTCCATTTAAACAGCTGTGGGAAGACTATCGGTGTCCAACTGATGTTGTTCCCACCGCTGTTGTTCCAGGAGAAGCTTCACATTGCCCCATTGCGCATCCTTTCTTTCGACATTGAGCTCATTCCCCAGTGCTGTTGATTTGCCACAATTTTTGGCTGTTGTCTTGTGGGAGTGGGTTGTCATACCTCTTGCGTCCTCTTGTCACAACTTTTAGATTTGGATTTTATAGAATTGTTGGGCGAGAGACGTTGAGATGATCTTGAAGACTGCTTGATCTTGAAGACTGTTGAGGTGCTACAATCCGGAGGGGAAGGCAGGGCAAAAATGTCTCAAGGCCATGCAGTGTAGCACAGTGTGCTGCCTCAACGGAGGGCTTCCCCAAAGCAGATAGCAGTCCGGTGATCCAGATCGCGGTGTACTTGAAGGCTGGCAGACTTGACATTTGAAGACTGCATCAATGCCGATGCCTCTCATGGAGCTACCCACTTGGCCTGCATACTTTTGCACTTGTTGAGGTCCACGGCTGTGAGCGTCCGTCAAGTGCTTAGTCTCCATGAGTATTTTTAAAAGAAGAGTGACAAGCAGCCAGAGTTTGCCATAGGGATGCATACTCATGATCGTTGTTTGCAAGATCTGCTCGTTGCTGCTCCAAAACGTGGAAAGGCTTTCACATGCAGTGTGGACGCTGCAATCCTGCAATGAGATTGCAGGCCGAAAGATGCCATTGATGCCATTGATGCCATCGGAACATTTTGCAATTTCTATTGCTTTGAGTCCTTCTCACTGCTGGCAGGTGCAACAGTATACTCGTTCGACACCGAAGAAGAGATGCTGTTGAGTTTCCGCCACTTTGTGCAGGACGCCCTGATTCACAGATCGGGAGAATCTCTGGTGGAAGAATTTTCAAAGAGTCAGCAGAGACGCAAGATCCCTGAATTCGGCCAAATTACCTGCAGTCCCATCGGGTACTTAAGTCTCTGGCCTCTTTTCTTTAGGCCCGAGATGCAAGTCCTGAACAGAGTATGTTTGTGTTCCAGTGTAGCACAGCAACATCACGAGGTGTTTTGCAAGTTTTGGCATGCAGCCAGTAGCTCTCCTCCAGCACTTCAACTTCAACTAACCGACAAAACAAGTGAAAACTTATTGCATCCAGTAGCAGCACTTAAGCACACTATTATATATCAGATCTGAGCAGGTGAACTTGAACCTGTGCACAGCAACTTCATTCATGTGCATATCCCAGCGATGAAGACAAACGCCTGGATGCTATGGCGTGTTTTCTCTATGCTGCCTGCCATTTCAGACACCGCAGATGAAGCTGAATGCTTTGCTGCGTTCAACTCGCAAGCAGTGCGCTTGAGAGATCTCAGTGCTGTTATGGCACAGGACCACAATTGGGACATTTTGCACAGGCGCGGGGAGGCAACCGCTTGTTTGCAAGAAGGCCATCGTTTTTTCTTTGCATTGTTCTTCTACCAGCAATATGGTGCGCCAGCAGCAACGTCTGACTTCGGAGCTTGTCTGCCTCGTGAATGTCATGCACTTGTCATATCTGAAGAAGTCTTGCCAAAGATGTACCATCACTTCTTCGACCATCACATTTTCCATTTGCCAGATGGCAGTATTGATACAGAAAGGAGCTTACACTACTCCATCACAGTTAAAGAGTACAAATCTACACTGAATTTGTCATTTGACCTCCAGCGGCTAGTTCTTGTCTTCGCAAGTTTTGCCGTATTGCCGTGCTTGGTGATAACTCTCTGGGAGCTACTTCGATTCAAGAGGATTGAACAAATGGACGAGAAGAATAAGAATTCTCGGAAGGAGATGCCCCGGCAATGCTCCGTCCTAGTGCAGGCATTCAGTCTGTCCAGGGGCTGTGAGGAGCTTGTCAGTGTTCCGGGAGCTGACGAGTTTTCCAGTGATTTGTGCTGGGTACGGGCTGCATATGTGTGTGGGATAATCATTTTGCATGTGACCCAAGGTGCGAAATGGCGTCACATCGACATCCTAGAAGCAAAGTACAAGATTTTTGCAGCAGTTCGGCCCCTGGCCCTTGTGAATGATGCCTTCATTCAACTTTCTGCTTATCTGTGCGCTTGCAGTGATTCAAAGGCACAGAGAAAAGGTGATGCATCTGTATTTACACGGCTTCGCCTCGGACTTTTGCGAGCATGGCGAAAATATTTGCGACAGCTGCCCGTATGTCTGTTCTGGAACTGGTTTTATCTCTATGTTTTGCCTTGTGTCCCCTACAATCCTTACAATCATGCCTACCCCTGGTTTGGCATACGCTGGTACCATGCAACTGGAAAGTGCATGAAGAGGCAGTTGCGGTATTCGTTTCTCCTTGGTGACTTGGGTGCATTGCTTCTGGGTGATGGTGACGATGATTGGTACTCGACGAAAGGCAATCCATGTGTGAATTTGTGGAATTTTCAGCTTGAAATTCAGGCCTTCACCTTAACTACATGCATTCTTGCGCTTGGCCGTTCCTCTGCTCTTAGTATATTCATCGTCATTGTGGCTTTGGGCTATGGAAGTGCTAACCATGTTGACACATGGTGGATTCACCATGCTCGTGGCATTGCTATTCAGATGCTGGTACTTTGCTGTTTGGGTCTTGCGTCCAAACCCTTGGGTGCCCAATGGCAGAGTCTGCGGTGGCTCGGTTCCTTTTTTCTAATCATTGCATACATCATCTATGGAATCTCACGTGGTGGATGGGTAGACAACTACGAAGAACTTGCCAAAGAAGTTCAAAATCACCTGCTTCTGACCACTGGTCTTTGGCAAGCAGCACTTGCATTGGGAACCGCATTCTTGTGCGAGGGGTGTCGTGCAAGTGGCGGTCGAGCAAAACCCTGGCTTGCTGCTTTCAACCGCTTGGCCTTTGGAATCAACGTGGCCCATCCGTTTGTACAATTCTTTGTTGAAGCCCACACCACCTTGAACGACCGAGTGTTTTCCCTGTTCTCATGGCCGACGCAGATAGCACTGGTTTTTGTTGTGACCGCATTACCTGCGGTGTTTGTATACATACTTGTCCAACGTCCCTGGGCCTTAATTTTGCCGCATTTGTCAGATGCTGCACTGTCATGTATAAATCTGAGATTGAGGCAGGCAAAAAGCGTCAAAAAGCTAGAGACCGACGGTCGACATTGAACAAAGAAATGGGTCAAATTTCGGCTGTAATGATAGAGCCCACAGTGATTTCACAGCAGGAAGTTGACCCGGACGTGATCACGGGATACAACATCATCAACTTCGATTTGCTGCAAGCTAAGCATTGTAGTATATCTATGAACATTTTAGTTTTTATGGTTGTTTTAGGTCCTAAATTTTAGGTGTTCTTTATTCAGATTTATTCACATTCAGGTAGTCTGCACAGCCGAGCTTCCAAACCTGACCTGAAAACAGCCGAGCTTCAGGCCGTATCTAGTGGATCGAGCAGAGACCAAAGGCATCAACGGAGAATTTTGCAAATTGGGACGTTTGCGCAATGACAAGTGCAAGAAGCTCAGGTCCTCAGGTCCTGCCTTCAAACAGAGATGTGCCAAGTACAAACTCTGAAATACATTCCCATTCCTCCAGCCTCCAGCCTACTAATCTTTCTAGTTCAAGGCCGCAAGCGAATCAACAACTTCAGTGGCCGT
>Ga0126342_10004267_pt1:10000-24275 | contig 24275 bp, 22 predicted proteins | sample Cyp1metagenome_FD_92528 | JGI IMG/M metagenome (GOLD analysis project Ga0126342, IMG submission 92528) | Coral microbial communities from Lord Howe Island, Old Settlement Bay, Australia - Cyphastrea 1 metagenome | ecosystem: Host-associated > Invertebrates > Cnidaria > Coral ...
GCGGTTTACTAACCGTGCCGGATCTTCCCAAAAAAGTAGACAGCAGACAGTCCCACTCCTTAATCAGGAAAACATTTCACAGCGAATGCAACAGGCACCTGAACAATGCAAGCCCATCAGGAATAACAAATCCATCGATGCACAGTACTACATCGAGCACCAGCTTACACTGCCGCTTCTTCGAATCTTTGGCCCAATCATGGGTCCTTAGGCTGCAAACAGGGACTAAAAAGGGCCACTGCACACCAGAATTGCGCTGGTTTTCTGAGATTTGCAGATGTGCTCTTTGTGCTCTTGCGAAGGTGATGAGAAGAAAGCGCAAAGTTTGCTGTTTTCTGGTCAGCATACCCGCAAGCTGCACACCCCTACTCCACAAGGCCTGCATCAAAGCCTGTGATGGTCATTCGCATTCTGTGGATGTCACAGGTGGGGCTCTTGCCAAGTTCGTGACAAAGAGTTTGCGGTGTATGGGGTGCAAGGCAGGGGAAGGATCACACATAACTGACAGATGGGTGAACTTTCAACAATGCTTGTGTGCATTCTTGGGGTGATTCCCTCCGATCTGCATTCAGGCGATCATCAAAGCGGGTCTGCTCTGTGAGCATTGCGAGAAGGAAAAGGCTGCTGATGTGGCCAGCTTATGCTCCCTTTGGCATTTTTTGCTGTTTGGGGCGAGTGTATGATTGTACATCTTTTGACAAGTAGCTTTTGCGTGTCTCGACACATTCAAAGAAGCCAGTTTTTCCAATTGTCTGATAGTCTGAGGTAGTGATTGAGCAGATGGAGAACTTCCGTCAGAAGGAGGAAGAGTACAGCCGCCTGTGGACACAATGCCAGCGATGCCAAGGACCAACGTGAAGTGGAGTGCTTTTTCTCCAACGGTACTCTAAGGTTTGAATCTTGCTTGACGCAGTTTTTCAAATGTTCTTCAGCCGTGAATTTCCAGCTTCCTCATAGCTGCTTGTTGCAGGAAGTTTGCTGGAGCCAGTCATTTGCTCCAACCGAGACTGTGAGATTTTTTATAGGCGCGCAAAGGTCTGGCCCTCATGGTATCATGATGCATTGCCTTTGGCTGGTGCGAATAGGGAAGCAAATGTTGGCCAAGGCTCGAAAGGACGTGCCAGACCCAGCAATTTTCCACCTGTTTAGTTCATGCATGTTCATGCAAAAGATGACCATGATGTGGAGTTCATCTTGAGGACTTTGCTTTGTGAGGTGCTGTGCTGCAGCCGTATTTTTACTCAAACTGGAGTAAGAAAAGCGCTTTCATCCTCCATTCATTTTCATTGAATTTGATCATCATGCCGAGTCGTTGCTTCGTTCCTTTTCTCTGGATTCAGCTGATGTGCTGTAGATTTGCCACTGGTGATGTGCAGACATCCCTTGCCGCGGACGACGAATGCGACTCAGAGAATTGTGCAGTGAATGCCTTGCAGCTCCAGAAAGTGCAAGCTACCTCTGAAGCACTGGCAGAGGATTTGGCCAACAGTTCAGAGACCTGGGGTTCTTGCGCCCGATATGGCTGTGAAGCCTCCTACAGCCGATACCGAACATGTCAATGCAACTCAAAGTGCCAAGGCTACAGGAACTGTTGCTCGGACTATTATGCCAGATGCCACAGGGCACCAGCACCAGCCAGATCTGGGGCTTCATGCGCGGCATTCTCATCTTGTGCAGGCTTACATGGAGATTGCTGCCCCACAGCCAGCGGGATGTATTTGGGCTGCTGCCCAGAGCACCTGATACCACACGCAACTGCCCCACCGGCAACCAGCGAATATGGCCGGCAGGTGATGACGTTGTATCACCAAACCAGCCCCGATGCGTGCCACAGCATTATCAGAACGGGCTTCCGGCCGGGGCACGATGGGTGGTGTGGGGGTGGCATCTACTTTGCGTTGTCACCGCAGGCAACCAAAACCAAAGCCATCACCCCACACTCTGGCATTGGCTGCATGCTGGAAGTGAAGGTTGATGTCGGTCGTGTGAAGAAGTTTCCATGCTGCAGATACTGCGGCGGACGTCAGGATGAGCACATCCCATGGACAAATCAAAAGCTAAAAGCTTCTGGCCATGACTCCATTGAGATCAATCCTGGAGATGGTCCAGAGATTGTGATCTACGACAAGAACCAAGTCCTTAGCATCAAAGAGATTCGCTTCGACCCTGCATGGACCCCGCACAGGATGCACTGGTGAAGCTGTGAATTTCATCCTGATAGTCTCTAGCACGCTAGCATGTTGGATTCAACACATATGACTGGGCGAACCTGCTCAATCTGATCTGGAAAAACTTTCTCGTCGCTGCCTGCGTATGTTTTGTCCACAATGCTCTAGAAAATAGATGAAAATAGTGGGCCACTAACATGTGATAGGGCACACTCTTCCTTCTGCTGCACTTTCGAGTGCTTGCAGCTCTTCCATTTGATTGTGGCTAGGTGCAGCTGGCGCAAGAGCAACTTGCGCGCCTGAAGCTAGATTGGTGAGTAGAAGAAACCGACCATGACTATAATGCCAGAGCCACAGCGGTTCAATTGGAAGTTGTGACTTTTTTTTTCCCTCTTTCTCTCTCTCTCTCTTTCTCTCTCTCTGTGCATGGTCTTCAAAGCAACTGCGTTGACCCAATTGATCACAACCAAGGCAGGAAGGACAGGAAGGACTCGTCTTCAGGCAGTGAGAGGTAGGGGGTTCGCACTGAGTGCGCAGCCTTGGCACACGACAAGTTCTGGAAATCACCCAGTGGTTCAGCATGCTTTTGTTTGTTTTTTACCTCTGACAAAGTTGAACAATAGCAATGTAGCAATGAGAATGGGTTGACTGCCTTGCTGTGGCTGCTAATCACAATTGGTTCTTGACGTGGCCAGGGGATTTGGGCTTACGCAGTTTGATCACAGGGGAGTGATCGAACGCTTCATCTTATGTACAGCCGCTAGTCCATGCAACGGTGCTCGACTGTGGTGAAAACTTGGCTGGGACAAGTACGACTGCGTGCAACAAGCCATTTTTTTGATGCCGTGTGGAATCCCACATAAACCTCCCTCGTTTCAAGTGCAGAAGGTAAGGCTCAAGTTGATTCTCTTCGTTTTTGCCTTCCCTCTGCCACGTTTGAACTGAGCCAAAGTCCGGCCCCTGGAAATTTCATTCAATGCTGTTCGATGGTTTCGACCAGAACCGTGGCAATCCTTCCTGCGTGCTACGGGGCGGATATCTTAAGTCAGAAGCCTCAATAGTTCCGAGGCCAGAGAAAGATGCTCTCGCACCATGCCTAGCAGAACTGTTTCGATTGTAGAAGCTACAGATGTGTCGCAGCACCGTGCTTAGGACTGAGACGCCAGCAACCTACCGAACAGAAAGTGTTTTGGTTCTGCGCTGCTTCTGTGTCGATGAACCCCTTCGATAGAAAAGCACACTTGAAACAAGGCCTGAGGATGTTGGGAGAACTTGTGATGGCCTTACACTGTGCCTTACACGCGGCTTTGCAAGCATCCACGTGCATTGATAGCTGCTGCTTGCTGATAGCTGGAGGCACCGATGCTTTCTGGTGTTTTCCATTCCTGGGATGTTTCGCATTCTTGATGTGGGTACGGCATCTCAGTGGTCTAAAGTGTGTCGGAAATTTGAGCGTCCCATTTAAGTTGGATGAACTGCAGCACGTCCCAAGGCCTACTATTATGCTGTCGACCATGGCAATTTGCTTGAATTGTGGGAAACTGAGACTCAAGCCAAGAAACTGAGAGAGTCTTACCATTTCCCAACGTTCTCTCCATATTGACTGTCCTGAGACTTTCAGGACTGGTCTTCCAAATGGCAATGGGTGAGAAGCTAAGAAACCAGAAGAAACCAGTTTGATAGCTCTTGAGTCAATCTTTGGATCGCAGAAGCGCAGCCTTGTTGGTTGAGGTTGATTTGTGGTGTGAGTGAGCCAGTGGTTACATCCTCAGTTGTTTTTCCCTGCCAATGGCCCTCCCCACAATCATCCAGTATGTTTTTCTCACTTGTTTGTCTACTTCTGAGCTCCTACCAACGGGCTCGGCTTGAGGCCGCTAAACCTTTCCTCTACCTGTGCCCTGTGATGGCCTTGGGACTCGTTCTTGGTCATTCGCACTCCAAGTCGCTTACAGGACTTCTCCAGCATTCCTGTTGCTTGACAGGCCTCTGTTCCAACGTTAGCAGATTTGGTTTTGAACTTAGAGATTAAGCTGCAAACGCTGGAACTTATGTTTGGGACCACCCAAGCCTGGGATTATCACCGAGATGTGGTATCAACGCTAGGTCTGCGTGGCACAGTGCCCCCTGAGCACGGACCTCGGAGTTTGGCACAGCACACCTTTGCAGTGCGTGCCCAAAAGAGACGTCAAACATGTCAAACCCTTCCCTTTTTTTCTGCTGGGCATGGTAGGAGGTGCTTTCTCATATCATAGCATTATATAGCATTGCATCGCGCATACAGACACAAATCAAGATAGCAGGAACTCGGAACTCACTTCGAATTTTAGCAGTCCTCAACATCCAACCCATGAGTGAACCAATGAAACTGGTTTTCGGTGAGGCATCGAGGGCGGTTTGGCTGCTGAAGCGTGTGAGAACAGTTGCAACCCAAGTCATCAAACGGCCAAGATTGTGGAAACCTGTTCCTGGATTCATCGTGCACAAAGTCAATTTCACTTGTTATCCTGTGGACGCTTTACAGGTGATCAGCCAGATTACCCAAGCATTGCGGTGGCCGACAAAGTCTGCTTCCCTACGGAGCGCAAACTTTGCGCTATTGGCCTAAATACTCCCAAATAGTCTTGGTGAATCTTGACGAGTAATATGAGGGATCAAGAGCTGGTTGGAAAAAGTGCGTCATGGGCGCAGGACTCTGCCAGACTTGCAAATTTGAACCGCCTGGCGTTCAGATTTGGCTTGTCTCGTCCTCGGATGGTGTCAGTGTAAGTCACTACCTCCAATCCTCACTTTCAAAACGGCCAAGTCTTTCGAACCTCATGAGTTGAGACATGAAGGGACAGCTTCCTTGCAGCGATGGTGGAGGTTCAAAAAGCGCAGGGCACTGAGCTTTGAAAACAGCTGAAGATCATGGGCGCATCATATCCTCCCAGTGCTGCTAGTGTCACATTATGAAATATGGTGTCAAGGTGGCCAGTGTTTATCTTGTCCGGCCTTTTGGTGGTCGTAATTAGTGGCATCCTCAGCCCTGCGTGCCTTGCGATAGGAACTACCGATGTGACTCGTGGCCACCGAGGTTTTATGTATTTGAAGCTTTTCAGCCCAGCTCTCAGAGGAAAATGACGGGCTTGGTCTTTGGATGTTTGAGTTACGTAGTTCGATAGTGCCATCCTTCAGGCCAAGATCCCTCTACTGTTTTTTGGACATCAACTGGCTTCTTTACTATTGCAGGAACCTGAGCTTTGCCGAATTTCTTAAGGTGGAATATGCAAATCTTATGGGACCAGCCCGGGCGGTCCATTGTCACCCTCAGGTGTTGGGCTTTATTGGAGCAGTCTCTGTGCTGCTTGGCTGAGATTTGTGGTCTTCCCTGTTACATTCGGTGGCAAAAGCCTTGGCAAGCTTGGAGATTTTGAGTCGATTTCCAGCCTCGCGCCTTGCAACTGGAAATGACACGATCTGAGCTTGAACTTTTCAAATTCAGAATGTGTGCTCAATTGGCGGGTAGGCAACAGACACCTCAACTGAGGATTGATGCTGTGGATTTGGAGACAAACTTGGGAGGACAGCAGGGGGATCCTGGCTTTCATTTCTTCACTCTTGGAGTTGGGACGCTTGCAATGCCTGTGCTGTCAGACGCCTGGAACCTTCTGACCAATGTTGAGTTCCTGATTGGTGTCGCTGCACTTGTGGTTGCTCAGACCTCAGATAGTTTGAGGAACCCTTTTGAGGAACCTTTCACCAGCTTTTATGCGACATGGCTTGTGCCTGCTCAGGTCATTGGGTTTCACATCGCTGTTTACTGTGTTGTGCTGAGACCTTTTCGCATTTTTCGCAAAGCTCTGTCAATGTCATGTCTCAGTGACTCAGCGGGTTCTGTGAGCCCCTGCTTTCTCAGCACGTGCCAAGTTGATCGAAAGAATCTCAAGAATGCCTTCCAAGCTGTCAAGGCCAGAGGTCGCAGAGTTTACGCACCTTGCGTTGTGCAAGCTGGCCATAAGCTTCCGTAGTTGCCTGGAAGGATAGGATAGAGAGATCGAGATAGACGATATAGATAGATAGATAGATAGATAGATAGATTAGATTAGATTAGATTAGATTGGATTAGATCAGATTAGATGAGATTAGATTAGATTAGATTGGATTAGATCAGATTAGATGAGATTAGATTAGATCAGATTAGATTAGATCAGATCAGATTAGATGAGATTAGATTAGATCAGATTAGATTAGATTAGATCAGATTAGGTTAGATTAGATTAGATTAGACAAGAATAGATGGATGGATGGATGGATGGATGGATGGATGGATGGGTGGGTGGGTGGGTGGATGGATGGATGGATGGATGGATGGATGGATGGATAGAGAGAGAGATTGACATATGATATGATATATATATACATAGCTTGGTTATATAGATTGTTATTTGTTTGGTTATTTAGTTATCTAGTTGGTTAGTCAGTCAGTCAGTCAGTCAGTCTGTCTGTCTGTCAGTCTGTCTGTCTGTCAGTCAGTCTGTCTGCCAGTCAGTCAGTCAGTCTGTCTGTCTGTCAGTCAGTCAGTCTGTCTGCCAGTCAGTCAGTCAGTCAGTCAGTCAGTCAGTCAGTCAGTCTGTCTGTCTGTCTGTCTGTCTGTCTGTCTGTCTCTTTGTTTGTTTATTGGTGTGTGCGTGTGTGCGCGCGCGCCTCCTTTTTAGGGTTTGTGCGACCGCTGCGAGCGCCACACAATTGATCATGTTTCTTGTTCGGGATAGCAGGCCAGTCATGTTCTGCCAGAAGTTGTCCAATCTTTGTGCCATTGTCCACACTGGCTGGCCAGAAATCCCAGGAGTAAAACGAGTGTTTGGACTTTCATGCTCGGTGTGACTGTTGTGCAATAAAATGGTTGAATATAGGAACCAACCAACACACTGGAAATCACAGACCAACTGACCATCAACCAGCAATGGAAGAAAACAGTCAGCAGACCGACTGACCAACCAACTACAGAATGAATATCAAGGCAACCGGCGGATACAAATACGTAAGTCCCAGTACCGTATGTTTCATAGGCTTGAAACTACATTGCACTGCGGTTTAAAGTGGACAAGTGGAGAGAATTTCGTTTACGCGCAAGTGGGCTTGCAGTCAGTTTGTGGCCAGGCATGTGGAGAATGCACAAGAGATGTGCCTGCCATTCTGACCGAACCAGCTTTGGCAGCTGCAAGGAAGGCCAGAGACAGATCAATGACATGACCGTGGAAGTTTCTACCCCACTGAAGTGCATTTTCTACGGCAAAGCCCCGAGCCCCACCAAAAACTGACGGAGTCATGGAAACAGGTGCTGCTCCTCACAAACTTTGCGGTTGGAACCCGGCTCAGAATGAGGGTCCTACTGTCGTGAGACATGCAGGTAGAGAAAGAAGCAAAGAGACAGAGGGAGAGAGAGTCCTGTCACAGGAAGAGCAACCGCAATGGTCGATTCGATTGCTTCGCATGTGATTAGATGCCAAGGTCTCATGTTCTTCGCATCTGGATTTGATCGTGTTGCTGAAGGGGGCAGCTACGAGATTCACTACGAGGCAAGGAACAAAATGGGCAAGTCATATTCCAATGCTGATTCCAAGAAATTCGATGTTTTCCAATGGTGCCTGCCTTGGTGCCTGTCTTGTTTGTTGTGCTGCAGCGGCTTCCTTCAACACCTCAGAGCCAGGCAAAAGAGTTGTGGATTGCTGCTGGTTTCGTCCTTTGCTTCCTGTGGGTGTATGAGTTTAGCAACGCCATGCGTGCTCCTCAGTGCTGTGAGCTGCATTGTTTTTGGAGATGTTCCGAGTATGCATACAAAAATTGATGTTTTTATGTTCACAAGTCAACGCATGACAAAGTGCAAAGACGTAACAGCAGCTGTTAGTTTAGTATTCTAGGACTGACAGGATCAGAGGTGTTTTTATTCTGCCGTGTGGAGAGTGGCCAAAGATAGTGCTCTGACAACTCCAGGCCCAAGCCTCTCAATTTCAGGCCAACATGATTGAATGATTACAAAACCCAAAGGACATATCAGCGAAAGCCAAAAGCAATGGCTGACGCGCACAACAGCCAACACAGAATATCAAAGGCGTAGCACACAGGGACACCTAAAGCTTTGGCGCCAGTTTTTAGCCCTTTTGAGCAATGGGGGGCCCACGGAAGGTCAAACAGATGCCTCAGGGTTCTTGGGGCGCAGGCGGTTGGGCTTCAGGAGCTGGAAAATATCCTCAGCCAAGCCTGGATCAGTGTGAGAAGATTCGCTTGGATTTTCACAAACTCTTGATCCAAAAGTATGGAAGCATAGCTGGCGCCTGGAAGTCCATTGATGTGAACCAAGATGGCAAGCTGTCATTTTTCGAATTCCTGAGGGCTTGTCAAACCTTAGGAGTTGGAAAAGGGGCCAGGCAGATCTTTGGAGCTTTGGACATAGACCGATCCGGTTTCATTTCGATGGCCGAAGTAGATGCGCCCTTGGCCGAGATGATGACCAGCCTGGCTGTGACCATTTGGTCCGTCTTCGGCACCGTTGAGAAGGCCTGGCGGAGCTGCTTCAACCGCCGTGGCGCCTTGAGGATCACTGAGGACGAGTTCATTGCAGCCACCCGGGAGCTGGGCTTTAGAGGCAATGCCTCGCACCTTTTCGCGGAATTGGCCACCGAAAGGGCGTCCACAGGGATCTCCCGGAAAGAGTTTGGTTTTCTACACGTTTGGATTGCAGATGGACAACCAGATCGCATTGGCAGTGGAGAGCCCGAATCTAGATGGGCAAAGCCAGTGCAGGAATGGTTGCCTCCAGTCAAGGAACAGAAGAAAGATGGGGGCCGCAACAACTTCAAAAAGCTACTCTTGAAATCTTACCAGAACTATGTTCGTGCCTGGCGACAAGGGCTAGACCGTGATCACAATGGACACCTGGACTTTGCAGAGTTCAAACTAGCAGTAAAAGATGTGGGTTTTGCTGGAAACCCACGGGAGCTGTGGCAAGAACTGGATGAAAATGGCAACGGTGTGGTTAGCTTGTGGGAATTAGATCTGGAGACTGCTCGAATTTTGAAGGAGTTCAATGACTGCGCTGAGGCGAGCTATGGTTCTTGGGAAGCTGCTTGGAAGGAGATTATGGATGTCAGAGGTGATGATCGGGTAAAGATCGCAGATTTCCGAAATGGTTGCATTGGGATGGGCTACCATGGGGATATCAATGCTATGTTTGACCTTCTTGATGTGGATCGCACCAAGTTCTTGACGTGGGCTGAGACAGCCTGGATCGCAGGCGCTGAGGTTCCACGCCCTGGAATTGCTCGTTTCAATGTGGGCTTCAAGACCATCCCTGGAAGCTACATGAAACTAACAAGACAACAGCAGAGAAGAGCTGATGCCACTGCCAGGGACTTTCGTGTGCGAACCAAGAAGTTTGAGGGTCGTGCTCGAGGTGAACTCCCTGATAGTAGCCCCAGTGCAGGGACAAGCCTGTTTTCCCCGGGAAAACTTTTCAATGATCATTTGCCCAAGAGCAGTTCTGCACCAAACCTCTCATCCTTGCCAACTGCTGTAAACTCAGCAGCTTCAACTCAAACATCATGGCGTAGCCAGAAAGTTGATCCAGATCCCAATTGGCCAGACTGGCTTTGGGTGGCGGAAGGAAGGATGAAGTCACCAGAGCCCAAAGTCAAAGCTGATCTGAGCTTTCCACTTGCCCCACAATGCCCCGGGAAGGGCGGCTGGCCTTGCCGCAAACTGAATCTAGTAGATTCCTTCTGGGGAGGGAGCAAAGACATTGGAAAGCTTCTCTCGCCCATGAGCCATTCTGCCTGCTTGCCTGAGAACTTGCAGAGGTGGAAGAATCAGAGCTTCGAGGTCTGAAGATTAAGCATACCAAAGCGGCCTGATGTCAATCCAGAAAGATGGCAAGTCACGGCAAGTCGTTACCAACTGTGTCGTCCAGACTCGACCTTCATTTTTCACATCAGTTGGTTTGAGGCCGGTATGGTTTGGAGTTTGCTTTGCTGCTCCAGTCTCACACTCCCAACTCCTCCTAGAGGAGATTTAATGGGCGATTTGCTGAGCCAACTGCCAAACGGCATTGGGAATGTAGAAGCCAGCCCAGTATCACCACTATTCAATAGTCTACCAGCCTATCACTTCATAGCTGGCTGGGATGCAGCCATGCGGAGCTTATGATTTTGGTCAAAACGAAACAGCATGGTTCCTAGAGAGCTTCAGCACAGCCACTTGCATTTGCCTTTCTCGACATGTTCAAAATACACTTTATCGAACGCGCCCAGATCATGCTTCGTGTATGCGTATGTGTCAGCGACCTGGTTCTATGCACCTATGGCATCAGCTGAGGTCCGAGGGGAGGTTGTTTTTGACTCTGCAAGTCAGACGATGTTGATGTATATTAACTTTTTGGAGACATACGGAGCATAGCATCAACCGATATCATCATTTCATTGCCTACTTGCATTGTGTTGCACTATTTGTGCTGAATGCCTAGCCAATGTGGTTGGCGACCCTAAGCAAGAGAATTGCAGTATTTGGATGTATTTGGCGGATAGCCAGGTCCACAGGTATATTGTTGGCCAAAGTTACTTCAAAATACTTCCTATATCGTCCAAACAGGCTTGGTGCCAGGGCAAGATTTTGCAAGTAAAGTTTGGGGCTGGCGCTTGGAAAGTCTTTGTGGCTACTGCTATAATGTTGGGGTGTATTAGTGCTATGGTTTGAGGCTGGCTGTTCAGCTGCTGCGGGAGAAATGCCTGGGTTTCTAGCGTTCAAGCCGGATATATGTTTATGTTTGTGACGACATTTATGTATACCTATGCTGTTGGATGTCAACTTACGCAGCACTTCCTGCCGTCTGCCAGGAGAAGGATTTTGAGGGGTAGTCTCCTCAGTGTTCTGCTTGGCCCAAAGGGGGAACCACACTTTTGGAAGTGGCAGTGCCAGATGTGCTCACTTGCAGGGCAACTTTGCTCACAGATGCCTACTGGGCCATTGCTGGCGGCCCAGCTCTGCCATTGAGAAGCAGAGCTAACTTTCTACTAAAGCAAGGGAGGGGCTTGACAGCGAGGCGCAGTACCACCTTGGCTCGCTGGCGCTGGGACCTTGCAAGAAATGGATGAAAATGTCAACCAGTCTTTCAGTCCAAGCTTGTAGTTGCATCATGCGGAACCCAGGCTCGGATCGGTTGTGATTATGATCATGCGCCCCGTCAGGGCAGTGTGGCCCCCAACCCACAGCTGCCACCTCGTGCCGAAACTCGAAGGATTGGTGCAGCAACAGAGCGAACAGACACTCATGGATCGCAGTTGTTGAGAACTTGAGGTCTTGGACCTCACCACCAGCCTCTTGGTAAAATTGAGTCGGTTTGTTTCTCATCAGCGAAGGGTTTGGACGGGGAAAAGCTATAAAACTCAGACCAAAAGAAAAATCCTTAAACAATGTCCCACCCACAGGAAAGTACTGGTGCATGACGCAAGTAGCAGATGGATTAGGACTAGGTCCATTGCCCAGTATCTGATTTTGAGGCCCCTCTTGACCCTGGCCTGTCAATTATGTCGTTTGTCTGGGCTCTGCAAATCATGCTTTACCAGGACCAATCCGCAAAGCAGAGGATGAGGATGCAAATATTTGCACACGATGTGCCTCTGCATTCCCAATGTACGGGAAGGCAGCCGTGTGTTCGGACTAAAAGGTTGCTTGCAGAATTTCTGACATAGAACAGTTTCCGAACGGCAAAGCTAGACTTAGAGAATATCGCAAGGCTGGACGCGCAGTGGGATAATTGTAGGCCTGTACGCAGGTGATTTGAATTTTGAAGTTGGAACAGCCTTCTTGCGCAGATGTGCAACAACGTGATCGATTTTTATCAGTGCCCGCCTCAAAGAAGTAGAGTAGATTTAGATAGATGGCACAGCAAGCCAATCATCCACAAGCCTGCACATTTTCCAGGACAGTTTAGATTTTTGAGGGCAGTTTATGTGTCAGTGCCCATACCCAGGAGACGCATTCGAATGCTGAGACGCAGTGCGGAACTCGGAGGAGGTCAGAAAAAAAAGCGCTTGAGACTCGATGATCCAAGGTGCATATATGGACATCGCCATGTCTGGGCATAATTTCTGGGAAGCTGCTTACGAAGCTGAGCAGCTTGCCAATATTTGTTGTTTTGAATCGTGTGTTTATGTGTTTATGTGTTTATGTGTGTGTGGAAGTGAGAACCATGCCCAATCGCTGTCCAATGATCTAAGTGGCTACTTGGCTGGCAAGAACGTCAACGTCTCTGAGTTTGACGGAACCTCCCTCAGCAAAGAAATATTTGCCTTGAAGCGTTTTATCAGTCAGATATATTTGCCGAGAACTGCTGTGGCCTGTTTCCATAGCAGCATTTGATAACTACTTTTGAGTTCATTGGTGGCAGCAGATCCCATTTCCCATATTTCCCTGAAAAATGCCTGTACAGCCTGTATCAAAGAATCACTGGAGCCTGCACCAACTGAATTCTCCTGATCCAACTGCCATTGTGGTCAAGGCGCGGCCCTTCTTGTGGCCACTTCCAGCAGCTTCTCGATTTCTGCCGTGGGAGCTGCGCTCACCCGACTGCTTTGTGCAGACTGGAGCTGAGACCAGGGGGGTCAAAACGGTGTGGAGTGATTTCAGCATATTGGATGCGTGGAGCATGCGGGTTGCACTAACATTCCTGAAGGTTTGGCCGGACTACAGCTCCACGAGCAGCCCAAACTTGATCATGGTGCGAAAGTTGTATACGATGCTTTCTGCTTATGTGTTCTGACTCTACTAGTGTTTTCGCTTCACAATTCTGTGTTTTCCTTACCGGCTTGCTGGCTGCCGCGCAGTTGCCAACCTTCGTTACCTTCGTCTCATTCGCCGTCAGATTCTGTGCATTTGGGGGTCGGAAGAGCGTCAATGTGCCTTTTGTGCTAGTAGATTTCAAAAACTTGAGTTGGCTGTACGCAGAATCTTTATCAATATTGAGATGCTTTAGACTCACCAGCGCTAGATAACTATGAATCCAGACAGGTTCACATAGTCATAATCTCTTCCAGCTGGTGTGCTCAGATTTGCATGCTCATCTCGTGGCCCTTCTGCCTGCTTTCGGATCACGTCCGATGCTCGAAACGTGGGTATCTTCTTAAACTTCTTTGCAACACGGCATTGTGGGATTGAGTCTGCAGCTTCAGGGGAGGTGACACAGTCATAGGGCCAGAGACTCAACAGGATGCTGCGATGTACAGCCACAGGTCGCTGACTCGATCTTTTTCTGCTTCTGCCGCGATGCTAGCTGGTTTGCAGGGAGCTCGGGTGATTTTTTTGCACTGCACTTCTTGGAAAGACTTCAGCTGTCGAGGTGTTGATGGTGTTGCATTCTAATGTGCAGTTGGAGAGCGCACGGATTCGTGAGAGTTGTACTGGAACTTTTGCCACTTCTACGGTGACTGTCAGGGCGGCGCGGGTGCAGAGGAGCAGAAATGCTTGTCACGTCCACAATTTTTGTTCTGCACATTTCTGCACCCTCCGGCGTGGGTCGTGATCAACGCAGCTCCAGGAACGCAATCGAGGATGCAATTTGCAATCAATCTTTGGAGGTGCCAAACTGTATATCTTCGAACATGTCGAAGAGTCATAGTGTAAGGAGGAGATTGTCATACTGCACCTACTGAAGCAAGGAGAATCATGCTTTGACGTTAGGTGTTTCAAACCAGGTGGCAGTGTTTGGTGCTCAGCAATGCTCAGCATCCCTAGCAGTGCTTGCTGCATAACTGTCCAAGAGTTGCCTGCTAAGGTTCACATCATCTCACCCAAGTGAGACCCAGGCCCAGCCTGAAGCCTTGGAACATGTTGGGTTGCAGTTTTGGATAAACTTCCACATTCAAAGGTTGAAGTTTAGGAGAAGTTTAGTGGAAACTTCTACTTTCGAAACGCTGCCTACGATAAAAAATGGTCGATTCAACTATATGTGTTCGACTATTCACCCCGCTTCGCGTGGGGTGGCCGCCCACACCGCAGGTTTATTTCGGTCCGTGAGAGGGGCTAAGGGTGGTTTTCCCCCGTGGGGGCTCCCCAAGCTAAGAATTTTCACTTTCCCC
>Ga0126342_10004268_pt1 | contig 24272 bp, 15 predicted proteins | sample Cyp1metagenome_FD_92528 | JGI IMG/M metagenome (GOLD analysis project Ga0126342, IMG submission 92528) | Coral microbial communities from Lord Howe Island, Old Settlement Bay, Australia - Cyphastrea 1 metagenome | ecosystem: Host-associated > Invertebrates > Cnidaria > Coral ...
AAGAGAGAAAGACATGAGGATTGGAATGAATCAGGACGTTTTCATTTTGCAAGGGAACCATTGAACATCAATGGTTCAAAAACCTTTGGTTCCACATCGGAAAACGTGCGAGCTGATGCCTATATATATGTATATATATATATATATACATAAAACATCAATCATCATCAGCCTTGGGGACTCAATCCATAATTGCTGTGGAATATATATATATATATATACCCAGGAATCCTGGCAGGGCAGGTGCATCGAGAAACCACCGGCCGAAAGCATCCCAGAATATCCTCATGACAAAAACCCCTTAAGCGTCTCGCCACCTGGCAGCCGCTCGCACGGCGCCAGGATTTGCTCAGGGTGAATCATGACATCGGTACCGATCTGAGGTGGTGAAATGGGCTGGCTTTGATCTGACTTGATCTGACAGATGTTGGTGGTTTCAAACATGACTGGATGATTTTCCTTTTTATATATGGGATGTGATCCTTCCCATTGACGAACTCATATTTTTTAGAGGGGTTGAAATCACCCACCAGGATAGATGTTGGGAAGAAATCGTGAATAGATACGTTCAAAAAAGGTATTTATAAGATTTTTTTCTGCAGAAAAATCCGCGGTTGCAAAATGTTGCAAACACCGTTTCTATTTTTTTGTTGGCTCCAACAACAGCAGAAGCAGCGGCGTCCCAATTGGCAAATCCTCTTCCGAGGCCCCCATCGGTTCCTGTCATTTGCCTCATCGGCTCCACCGAAACTGTATCCAGCTGGAGGCAAATATGGTATTGTTCTTCCCATGGTTGGTTTATTTTGATGGGACTGGCATTTTGACACGTTTTCCATCCATAAGATACTCGTACCTTGGTAGGAGCAAAACTGGGAAACTCCTATCCTTGGGTGAAATGTATCAGTATGTCATTAGGTGCCACTAGCATCGGTACTGGCAAGCGACATAAGATGAAAACTTCAAGACCCGGGGCATCAACAAAGACCATCAGTGTTTCGAAATTGTTGTGTAAGATTAATCGTGTGAGATCATGTGAGTAGAGGGGAGGCCACATACCTGGTCTACATGATATATAATTATATATATATATATACGTATATACATGTATATAATGTTTCAATATATTTACATACACATAACCATATGCAAATATACACATACAATTACCTTGCATCTAGGAATTGTCACCCCAATCTACAATGAGAACAAAAAGGCGAGACGTTGGATAACCCATTGCTCTCCATTGTGGCCTCCTGGCCCCAAGGTAAGAACTCCCGTTGCGCAGCCATGCTGAAACCGGTCTCCCGACGTGATGCGGAACCACCTTGCAGGATCATCTGACGGATCGTAAGTGGTCAGTAGCTGGGGTAATCGCACATTTGGATAATATGTGGTGGTTTCCTAAAATGGGGGGTATCCGAATAGCTGGATGGTTCATTTCATGGAAAATCCTAAAATCAAATTGATGATAACTGGGGTTAGTTTCCCCCATTTCAGGAAACCTCCATTTATACTTGGGATCGTCCACCAATCGGGGACTTACTTTTACGGCTTATTCAAGTTGGATGATCCTCCACCATTCCTCCGGTGATCTCCATTGGATCCAAGGCTTCTACGAAACAGGTCTCTGATATTCTCAAGCATCTTGGAGCGTTTTGGGTGGCCGTGTGGCAAGGCTTGCACGATGTCAAGATATGTCAAGTCTGGATCGAGCATGAAAAGCCCGATCGAGCACGGGATGTAAACCCAGACATTTGCACATTTGCAATGGCCTGTATAAGAAGTTTGTTGGCAACATGCTGGCACTGCAATGAAATTATTTTGGACGCATAGATATGTTGACTCTGACTCCTTGGGAATAAGTACTCAGTACTCACTATCTGGTTCTTTGTGCCTGCTACATTGCTCTCAGATCTCATACAGTAAATAGCTTGTTTGGGGCGCAATGTGTGAATTGAACCATTTACAAACTGCAGTCTTTGTGTTATTTTAGCTTTCTAAAACCTAACAATCAATGGCTGGGGTAAATTCAAACAAGAAAGGAAGATTAGACGGTTTTGGTCCCGTTTTTTGAGTCACCCGCCAACACGAACCACTTGCACCTGGCACTGGAAAACCACCATTTTCAACGGGAACATCAATGTGTTTTTCACTGCATCCGGCAATCAGACAAGATATGAAACTATCAGTGCTACCAGATATGGAATGCCAGAAGATCCCTGCACTTGCCAGCCTTGCCATGCCATGCTGAGGTATGCGAATGAGAAGAACCTGTCGGTCGTCCCAATGTTGAAAGACAAAGAGTCTGCCAGTGGCTGACTCAGCATCAAACTCCGTGACCTTCCCGGCTTAGACATGTCTGAAAATTTTAGGAAATTCTCAAAATTCCACTGTTAATCGTTATTTCCCCCATTAGGATATTTAGGGTGTATAGCAAAAATCAAACAAACCCAAACAGATTATTCATTATTAATGTCACCTAACGCTTTTGTGGTGCGTTTCAATTGGTCCAAAAAAACAGCGGTTTGATGCAGTTTTGCTGTTCCAGTTCCCATTTGCGACAGGTAAACTGGAGGGGCAGAAATGCATTTGGAAACCTGTCGCTCAGCTGCGCCCTGATGATGGTGATTTAGCCAGCAGTATGGGAAGTCAACTCAACCACAAAACATGGATACATACTCAGGAAACTGACTCCTGACTGCTTGTTTACCTTTACCCATGCTCACTGAATATTTGACGCCCCCAAGAAACCTAAGTTGGTTGTGGGTGTTTAATTTCAAAGAATGACGATGTATCTAGGTAGGTCTTTCCTGGGCTTGAACATTGGCTTGCACCATGCAAGTAAACGTGACGTAGCCTGAAATCAGGCGGATTGTTATTGGGGATTGTAAAATCGCAACGTAAGCACTCACCTTGATGCGATTTTTTGACCTGGTATGAATGGGTATGGATGGGTATGGGTCAATTCCAAATAGAAGTTGCTTGGGTGAGACATCGAATTAGTTGGTCTCTTCTAGTTATTCTAGTTCATGTTTGGGATGTTCACTAGCAGGGTTTTGACCCATACCCAAACGAAGGATGGTGAATGGAAACCTTGCGACATGTCAGGTGCCTGGAGAAACCTTGTTGTGGTAGGCGAATACTTTGCTATCATAAAACCATCGTGCCCACCTAAGAAGTGACTGAGTATATATATATATATACATATATATATATATACATACATCATATATGTAGACTTAACAACGACATCCGAACTCTGCTTAAGATCTTAAGCTTTATTGCCCTCGAGTGAGCCGCTGGTAAGCCAGCGGCCAGCTCTCCAGATGCCTTGGTAATAAACATGATTGGCTCACCCATAGACGAGATAGATATCCCCGGCCTATAGTTTAGTAGCCAGTTGCTGCCCAAGGTTTTAACTGACAACCTCGTGGAGTTACTCAAGCCTTTTGGTAGCAGAAAAGATGCCGCTTCCAGCCTGCCCTAGAAAAGATGGTTACCCTGCGGTAAACTAACCTAGACGTGGAGAGCCCATGGTTTCCCTAGGAACATGATTTACAAATGGTGGATTGTCCACATCGATGTTAGTTTACAGGAGGATAATTCAGATGGAGAAACCAATATGTTTGTGGTTTGAAAGGTAAACCGTCAAGTTGACGGCTCCAAAGCAGGCTTGGGATTTTGTTAGTATATCGATGATCCAGATGGATTGTCATGGATCCACTTTTTTGGATGCCTGGACCCTGGAGTATGATGACACATATTGGTTTGTCTCAAAACATTCCATCCACTTGAGAAAGTCATGATCCCATATTATCACTGGTTGGTGGTTTCAAACATGACTGGATTATTTTCCATTTCATATGGGATGTCATCATGTCAGCCTTCCCAACTGACTTTCACTCATATTTTTTTCAGAGGGGTGGCGAAAAACCACCAACCAGGTTTTTATTAATCATCATTAACCATATAACAACCACTTATTAACCATCATTAACCATCATTAACCATCATTAATCACCATTAATCACCAACCAGATCACTATTTCTCAATTGCCGTGCCTTGGGGGTAGGTTTTTGGTAGGGGCCAAAAATCTTCAGACACTGCCAGAGGCGCGTTCAACTTTCTTCTCCCCGGCTCAGGAGCGCCAATGAAGAGACTGGTGCAACAGGCTCCTTGCTCAGAATGGGGGATGTGAAAAACCCTCTGGTAATGACTAACATAGCTATTGAACATGGCCATTTATAGTGAGTTTTCCCATTAAAAAATGGTGATTTTCCATAGTTATGTTAGTTTACCAGAGTCTTCTCAGAGGGTAAGGATTCCTTTCCATAGTCCTTTCCATATGAAACAACCGATATTTCGGCAAGATCCTGAGGTTTGCTCGGACTAGCAACGAGCGTCAGGGCAAACAAAGATCAAGATGATGACTATGATGATGATTATTATTTTTAGATATTATATTAGTAATTAGTATTATTAATTGTTATATTTTGATAACCCTATTACTATTATTGATGATGATGATGATGACGATGACGATGATGATGATGGCGATGGTATAGCTATTTTTTTGCCTGGGGATGGGTGTTTGTTTAATACCTTATGGAAGCCCTAGAAGAAACATTAATTGCATTTAATTGCAGTATGGTCAATTGTTCCAGAGGGGGTACTTTATATCTTTTGTAAACACTAAAAGAACCCCCAATGGCGGCATGTTTAATCGTTCCATGGGGGCGGGACGTTTTATATCTGGTGTATATAAACCTAAATGAACCTGTACTTGCGGTATACTTACTTGTTCCATGGGAGTGAGAGGTTGTTTATCTTATGTAATCCCGAAAAGAAACCCTTATTGCAGTACAGTTCTCTTGCCAAGCGGCACTGCCATCCGCACTTGGTCATTACAATCTCATCTATTTTGCTTGAGGTCGCTAACAATTCATGGGTCTTTACATGTCTTCACACTATTCTGTTCTTGGGCACACCTCAGGGTCTGTGTGTGATATTAGGCGAATGGGATTACTGTGGAAGCCACTTTTGATGTTTCTCCTTGCGGACAGTGGTTTGAAGTGGACAGGCCTCATCAAGAACACAAGGCACTTTATACCATGTGCCATCCAAGCTGTCGACCCAATGATTTTATTTATAAAAAATATTCCCTTGACAATAAAGCCAAGTTGAAGTAAAAAGGTAGTTGCAGCCATTTGTATAAAATCCAATCAGAAAAGATCCAGCTGGAATCCACAAACCCAGTTACTACCCTCTGGTAATCAAACGTGGTTTGGTGGAACATCCTCCATTTAGTTATGTATATAGTTCGATGATGTTCCCACCAAATCTCTCTGGATTTTACAGCTAGCCATGTTTGATTACCGAAGTGTGTATTATAAACCCACTCAACTGTTATGAAATATAGTCGAATTGGTTTACTTCAGGATGTCTAAGTCAAATCCACTATGCTTCATCAATAAACAATATATAGTTCTTTCATTGTTCATTTCCATTTGAATTTCCCTTCCAAATCTACCATATTTAAATATCAAGGATACCCCGAAGTCCCGGCCCTTTGGATCCTTTGGGGTATCCCTGGCCGCAGGAGTTGGTCCTTTGCATGATGAGTTGGTGCTGTCCGTCCTTCGGGCTACGCAGCTGGACACCTTGGATGCGCGGGGACCCAGGGAGAGCCAGGGAGAGCCAGGGAGGAAAGGACGACCACTGGGGAATGGCCAGGTTTGAAAACGGTGAAACCGTTGGAAGGGGAGCAAGAAATCACCATGCATAAGATATGATAAGCATAAATTCTAGGAAAATAATGGGAGATGTCTATAGATGGAGGTTTCCATAAATGGGGGAGCACCGCTAACAAAAATGGATGGTTTAGAATGGACAATCCGAAAATCAAATGGATGATTCGGGGGGATCCCCCCATGACTTTGAAAACCTCCAAAATTGGACATCTAAACTTTTGCGGCGAAAAACATCATAATCTGTTTGGTGGTTTGGAACATGTTTTATTTTTCCATATATTGGGACTAATAATCCCAACTGAATTTCATATTTTTGAGAGGGGTTGAAACCACCAACCAGATAATGTTTTCAAGAATTTGGACATCCTGCTGAGGAGATGGTCTGGGGGTCCCAGGTCATGGGGATATGTCAGATATTGACCAATCAGACACGCGGAGAACAGAAAAGGGATGTAAAGCAACAAACATGGATTCATATGGAGCAACTATGATCAAATAGGGTACATATAATAATATATCATATGTGTATATTCTGTATAAATAAATAAATAGATATACATAATATATATATATAATATATATGTAATAATATATATATATATATATAAATTATAAATTCGTCCAGCAACTCACTTCAAAAGTTGGTTGTTGGATGAATTTTCGTACTTCTGCTTCAGACTCCAACCCACTGGTCAATGGGGAGACACAGGAATAGTAACAACAGATTTGCTGGGCATTGACAAAAATGACATGCTATATATCTGACCACGGGAATTACCAATAGTGGTAATTCAGAAACAACGGAAAGTCGACCAAGAATTTTGTGCTTCAGCATGCCTCAATTGTGAGGGACCGAGCCTTCATCAGTTACTTTCGTAATGTCCAGGATCCATCAACCGGTCGTTGAAGTGTGCTGGTACCATTTTGGTCGCCAATGATCACTATTTTTGGGGACCTGGGGACCCCCCGAATTAAATCAAGTTACAGTAATCAACCAGGGTTTATTAATCCGGGGTTGACATTACCTATGATACTTATGTATCCCAGCTGCAATATGCGAGTTGGGGTGACCTTGCCAACTCGCTCGTCCACTATCCAGCCGTACCTCTTAAGGAAGTGATTTGGGTATGATTTGAGGTTCATTGCCATCTTTCAGAAGTTATTTAGATCCTTACTTAGCATCTGTTTTGGGCTGACTCTGAAACATTGCTTGAAAATGCTTGAAACGTGTTTGGGATCCATAGTTGGCCTTTTTTGGGTTGCGCCTGAAAACGATGTTATAAAAACATCTTCCAGAAAGCATTGGATGTGTTATTGCCTTAAATTAGCTATAGCAAGATTCATAAGATGGACGAAAAGTCCATAAGTTAATCATCTGCTCTCCAATCCCATAGGATCCATGTATGCTATATATGGTAACATTTACCATCAATATACCCCCAATGTTAGCATATATACCAGCACCATGGATCCTATGGGAATTGGTTGCCTCAATACATCTGGTTACATCCTGCTGATCTCAGGAGAGGAAATCTGCGATCACTGAGCTGCAGGCCCTTAAAAAACCGGTCGGTGCTTTAAAACCAAGGTGATTTTACCCAAAAAGGTGATTCAAACCAACCAAAACACGATTTAAAAAGGCGATTTAATCCCCAAATAGTGGATTCAAGATAATTTAACCTGCTAATAGAGATCGAAAAAATGATTGAACTACCAAACAAGATATGGATACAGGTGATGTAACCCCCCAAACAAAGAAATGGATCGCAGCAAGAAAACATGTTCCAATTGCGGATCTGGACATGTTCGCAGATCCTTTTGTAAAACATTGCTATATTTATGTTGCTATATTTACTTAGAATATGTTTTAATATGTGTGTGAAAACCGTTAGCAACTTAAATATATCTCCACACATATCAAGGAAACCCGGTGAACATGTCTCACTGAATCATCTATCAGAAACTTCAGTTGACTCATTGGTTACATGATGGCGCGACCTCACTGACCTCGCTTGATGGCTGTATGATTATAGGATTGGGAGAAGGATCCAATTTGATCATCTGATTTCATCTTACTTCATGCTAATTGTAATGATTTGCGCAGACCTTAACTTTATCCACATAAACAAAAGATAGCAAAGGTATGTTTACTTCAAGAAACAGGTACATATTATGGCATCGCCATGGAAACACCACCATGTTCAATAGGAACACATTCTATGTATATAATCCTCACCTGTTGAAAACTAGTGTCTGGTTGGTGGTTTGGAACATGATTTTTTTTTCTCCATATATTGGGAATGTCATCATCCCAACTGACGAACTCATATTTTTCAGAGGGGTGGCTCAACCACCAACCAGGTGTTTTTTTCCACCATGTTTACCCTCTGGTATTTTAACATAGCTATAGAAAATCACCATTTTTAATAGGTAAACCATGTATTTCTATGGTCATGTTCCATAGTTATGATATGTTATGATTCATGATAGTTCTGCTAGTTTACCATAGTTATGCTATGTGTTTTCTATACATGGTCCTTTTCCATAGTTATGTTAGTTTACCAGAGGCTACCTGAAAAATATGATGTCTGTTCCACCAATTCAAAATCTATCATCGGTAGGCCTTGTTGGAACTTCCGGGAGATCAGCAGTCGGTGCGGAACCGGATCCGGTCCCTAGGAAGCAGTGAGTGAACGATGTTTAAGTAATGTAGAATAGTGATAATATATATAGTATATTAATAGTAGATGTAGAATATACATATACATATATATATAGTAGTAGGTGATATAATCATGAATGTGTTATGATTATATTGATAGTTAATATTGTGAATTGACAATAATGGGTGATTATGCCAATAGTAGGTATATTAATCAGGTTATATAGTCTACACCTACTATAATATATATATATATATTGTATGTTACTAGTAGGTGTAGAATATAATAGTAGGTGATATAGTAATTATATTATATCTTATAATATTGTTTATTTAAGGTGATACAAGAGTAGGCTTAGACAATATATTATCATGATGTTAGTGATGTATCATATCCTTTATCACTATTTGGGTGATGTATGATAATGTATAATATCACTATATGGGTGACCTATTAGAAAACAGAACGGCCCCTGATGGGGGAGTGATTTTTGCTCTAAAAAATATCAAACATACTGGTATTTACAGTGTTTTGTGACAAAAGTAGGCTTAACACCTTTATTTTAGAGCAAAAAAAAGAGTTCACCTCCAAAGGCTATCATATGCTGTCATAAATCACTGGCATCTGCAAACTCTTGTGACAGGATGCACCAAACCTGCACAGGCACCAAAAAAACGAAAAACTAAAATTTCCAGGAACTATGGGTCCACTTCTGAGTAGTTGCTGGAGTTTTTTTTTTTGTGCCTGTCGATTGGTGCATCTAGTGGTTTGTTTGTTTTTTTGGTGCCTGTCAATGTTTTTTTTCTATATCTCATGTCAAGATCATGATGAAAAAATGCGTTTTACTAGGGTTTTAGACCCTTTAAGTGCATAAAACATTGGTATTTGCAGTGTTTTATCATCATGTTTAATGAAAATTCACTCCCCTACGGGGTGCCGCCCTCTTAAAAAATAGGTGTACAATAATAGTATGGTATTTGGGTAATGTTTAAATATGTTTGTCAACACAATATGTCTACTAGACTGAGATATAGTAATATATATATATATATAATGCCAACACCGGATTGATAAACCCCTCCCCCCCTCCTATAGGTCAGGGTATACCTTGCAAGGTCTTTCCTGGTGTTCCCCCTAAATAAACGGCCTCTGAACCGTAAAATTTTGGATATGGCTTACGTCAATTGGCTGAAAGCTATGGGGGACATTGGGAATGAATGGGCAAATCCAAAGAAAAAACATTAGGGACATGGTGGTTGATTAATCAGGGGCAAACCCTGATTATTATTAATGGGGGACATGGGCTCATCCAAACTGATGATTTTTATACAGAATTTAATTAGAAATCGATCATTTGGGGAATAGTTGTTTTTTCAAATGTTCAATGATCAACAGTGATGGGTTCTGGTGTTCATGCGGTTTCAACTTAAATATATATATATATCATAAGGAAACCATAAGGAAACCATTTGAAACTTTTGGATAAAAATAATGGATTTCAGCACTGGTGGTTTTTTAATCGGGAGTAGGCCAAAGTGTTTATTAATCTGGGGGGACCACCTGTTTTTAAATTTCAAAAAAAATGGGCAGTGGTGGTTGATTAATCTGGAGGGGTTAATTAATCCTGACTTGACATTATATATATATATTATGTATATATATATATGTGTGTATATGTACAGAGAAAAATAGACATAGGCATATATTCTGTATATTCATAATGTGTGTAAATGATTGTACATGTTCTCGTACATGACACCCAGTATATACCTATAATCCTATATGTGTAATGTATTCATGATGCATGTAGGCGAGCGCAGCTGGGTGACAAGATGATCTGGAAGGGGCAAATGTAGCAATTTGATGCTGTTGTCTCACCACAGACACTTTCTCATGTGATGGTTTATATAATTAGTCTGTTTACCACCTAAACAGATTCCAAAAAGTAGATACCTATACTTCATCCCTAAAATATAGAAGATACAGTACGTTAAAATTTGAATAGACGGTGCAGAGTTTGGGGGTGCGGTTTAGGCCGTGTTAAATACACGGCAACACCGAGCCTTTGCTTGAGTCAAGATTCATGTAGTAAACTCCAACAAATAAACATCTACCATTGGGGGATGATAGTTACAACCCATTTTTATATATATATATATATATATCCATTTATAGTGATTGGTCGGGATGGTTGATGATAGAATTATTAGCTTTACTCAGTTTATTCCACTTTTTCGTCCTTGCCATGTCCGGATCCATGTCCGACAGCCCGCGTCACATTGAACGCTGGGGATAGCCGATAGCCCAAGTTCTGTTGCACATCGACAGTTCCTTAACCCAATGTGTTTGTTTTTTTTCACCATATGATATGACTTAGCATCCAAACCTTGGAACATATTGCGGAAGAACCTTTCCTTCAGGGGCCCAGGGGGACGATCTGAGGTATATGATGAACAAAAGCCGCGAGGAGGAAGACGTTGCCGTTGAGGCCGAGCTCAGTCGGCTTCGAGCGAAGAAACCCCAAAAAGCCGTCCAAACATCGCCGGTGGGAACCAAACATAGACTCGTTGAAATGGGACAATCATCTATAAACAAAGATTTTCCAAGCCATGTTTGATTACCAGTAACCGCGGTTGGACACCTCGCCCTACCTCTTGTTTGACATGTGACAACAAATCAATTGCACATCTAAGACAGATATATCATATCATTCAAACCTTGGAACTTACTGAGGATGTACAGTATCGAACTATCCATGTGGGATCCACAATAACAAACAATTTCCTCTCCCGAGTAGGAGTATACCATAGTATACCTAAACCACAAACTGGGGGATGGTCTACTGTTGTCGATAAGTCGGGTGTAGCCCAGGATGAACATGTATGAACCAACATGCATATTAGGAAGAGGGTCAAAGCCAACTAAAAATATTCACTTCTCACCACACAACTCAATTCCCTAATTTGCTGGAGTCACTGGGATATCTCACACACATTCTCTCCCATGATTGTAATTACTGTCTTACCATTGTCACCAAGTCCAATAGATTATTACAACACATCTTAACCTTGGATACTGGATACCTTGGAAAACATTGGGGATTCTATTGGATTCTATCCCACTTATTCCCTCTTCAGTCTGAATATAGAATGTTCATAATTATGTTCTTAGTACAGAATGCTATTCTCCCCGTTTAACCATTTATAGAAAAAAAATCCGATATGTTCATGTCCATGTTTGCAGATGCGCAATGTTTGACCAGCCAGGAGCTGCAGCTCAGTTGCGGCTTGGTGAAGAAAGATGCGGAAAAGGTGGCCGGTAACCACGGCAGCCATGGCATCCAAAATGGGGGCCTTGGGCAACAGAAACATGTAGAGTTAAATACACAACATGGGCATGGCAGTACCAATTACCCTCTGGTAAACTAACATAGCTATTGAACATGGCCATTTATAGATGGTTTACCTATTAAAAATTGTGATTTTCCATGGCTATGTTAAATAACCAGATGGTACATCTAGAATTCCTGTTTCTGTGTAGTTATCAGGAATGGGTCATGGGTGTGAAAGTAGCAGAATCTAAATGGAATCAGCCACAAAGAATTTCACAGAGGAAACTGAGAAGAGAAGTGACCGGCTTTTGACTGGACCAGATGATTCGTCTCTGGTGATGGCCCATTTAGTTCGATGATTTAGCTTTATATACCTATTAAACATTTTCAATGTTCCATGGCAAAGTGTTAGAATACCAAAGGCTAATTTGAGCAAATGTTCACTTTCAGTGTCGACAAATATCCACTGCAACTGTTTTTTTGATTCACCCAACAATTGCTGTGATTTTCTCAGGATGCAAATCCATCCAAATCCATCCACCGGAAACAAAAAAAACGGAAAGCCAGGTGATCAAAATGTTTGCCTGCAATGTGGCCATTGGTCTGTGGCTCAGAGGGTGGACGTTTATGCTGGCAACCGGTTTCTTATCCTCTTGAAATCAAACGTGGCAATCGAAAATCCCCTACAAATGGTGGATTGGTGGATTCTCCATTTCATATTGGACCATGATTTCAACTGACCATGAAATATCTAACGCTTGAAAACAATGTTCGATCTGTGTTGATGGTTTAATATGTTTTGAGGTTGCCAACCTCATATGAAAAACCCTCAGTCCAAACATCAGAAGATCCAGACGACAGCAGAGGGAATGGGAGTTTGAGTGTCCTTGCTGGAAATGTACATGTTTTCTTCGCTATTATATAATATACATCATCATCGACTTAGGGTTTCAAATGATTGATTTATTGTGTTTAAGCCATACTTGGGATGAGGTTTGGGATGGGTGAACACCAAGCACTGATGTTTTCAGCCTCATTGAATCTGAGGCAAGCAGTATGCCCACTTGCTGAAGCAGATTACTTGTGCCTCGTTTGGCGATTCATGAAAAATGTGCTGACCATGCATGGAGAGGACAAAGGATAAAATGGACATTGTTCAAGTGGTCCTAGAAATCCATGGTGTCATGTTCAGCTTCCATCTGGTTTCATGATTGCAGGGTACACGAAAGGAATGGCTGCCATCGCATCGCATCAGGTGGCCGATTGAATGCAGATGGAATCATCCTTAGGCCGGCCATGGCCAGGGCCACGTCAATGGGGATTGGTAATCTGCAATGATGACCAGTTTCCGAAGTTACCCAATGCCCTGCCAGAAATGGTGGGTATTTAGCTATCAAAACCAAGTGAAGCCAGCAAGCTTTATGTGTTTGTAATCCTATTCATGTTGGTTAAAACCAATTTCATCATATGATAACAAGCATGTAAAGGGTGAACGTTGCAAATTCAATTTCCAATGTTTCCTATATTTTCCTATTCTTAGGGGTGGACGATCGCCATATTTTCTAGGTGGCACTTGCGGTTTCTTTGTTTGCTGGATGACTCTGCATGAACCGATTGCAACCTTCGCCAGGAAAGAGGTTCAAAAGCTGATCGACTCAGTTCAGTTGTATCAAGACAGTCAACAGGCGAAGCTGCTGGCACGGTGCTAGGGACCAAGGGAATTTCACAGAACATGGGATCACTTATATATGTATAATACATATATATATATATATATACATAGTGTAATATAATAAACGTTAATTAAATGCAAAAATGTACATATTTGGGTGGAACCATTGGATAATCAGGTTATATATCATGGATTGGTGATAGCCAGACACTTTTGATTCCGGCGGCTTGGGGGGGTTGCTAGATGAAGTTCCCATGTATCCCACGAAAGGTCAAACTTGTGGATGGCACCGTCAAGCCGAAGAGGATCAGCAACGGGTTGACTCCCATTGATGTGATAAAACCATGGTCGCCATGAACATCGTGGCTGGACAGATAGAACTAAATCATCCACATATTGTGCAGCTTTCAGCAACTCAGAGACCACCGCTATATTTCAGTAAATTTATAAAAACGTAAATGCTCTTGAGTCAAGACGTTGGATTCCTGATAGAACCAGCAGCATATGCAACCATCGAGATGGATAGTCCCCGAAGGTGAATGTTTTCAGTGTGTAATCAACGTCTGACAGATGCTGTGGTGTGCACATAAACATGTGGTGCATCGTCTCTTGTACAGTTTTGTATATATGTATATATATATATATTATATTATATATATACATACATAATATATCTTAATATTACATGATCATATGATATCATATGTATATATGTATATATATACACATGCATAGGTATATGTTCACATACCGGCCTACAAACAAACATCCCAACAGCATCTCCAGCAGAATCCTCAGATGTGTCTTTATCATTTGATATCGTTTGATGATTACGGGTATTCTTACTGTTATAGGGTAATTATAGTCAAACGTTAGTGATCTTAGATAACTCATTAATAGGATAACAACTCATAACAAATAATTGTAATATTCAAAATAGGATAACTATAGTATTATTTGATATCGTTTGATATAGTTATAACTATCCATCAACTCGTTCTGCCAGGGTCCGCGCCGTCACAACGTCGGGCTCTTTGCGACGAATGTCTCTAGCACCGCTTCGCTCAAGGCGGGCCGTTGAAGGGGGGGGCGGGTGCAAAAATCGGAGCATTCCCCAGTGAAAAAGCTCCATGGGATGCACCTGCAGATGATTCACTAAAAGCTCTATGGGTTATTTTTCTGTTAGTTGGCCCAGGGGACTGCAGATGATTCGGTCATTCAGAATGTTGCGGTTTTTGGGCGCCGAATGTTGACCCCCAGCTGATGACTTGAAACTTATGGTGATGCCAGACGCAACAATCCGAACTGACCTCACATATACTTATGGTGATGCATGTGGCAGCTCCTAAATGTTTGACAATATTGATAACATATGTCAATTTCAATGCGTGGTTGACCATGGTTTCCCGTAGGTTTCCATTAAATCATCCCAAGAATAGCTTGTTAAGAAGGTAGCGAGCTAATTTTTTGTGGTTGGTGGTCAATAAGCCCTTAGTAAATCCACACATTGTTGAAGGGATTGCCGACCTGGAGAGGGGGTTATCAGTAGTATCATCATGGTTGTTGCTATTACTATTACTAGTATTATTGTTATCATATGTATCATATATCAGAAAATGCGACTGGTCTTGTACCAGAGATTTGCTGGTTCAACTCCCATTCATAGCCAAGTTGGTTCATAAGTACGGCTCCGACCGTAGATTCGCTAGGATCATGGTGGAGAATGGATTATAGCTATTTATGCTGGTTGGTGCTTTGGAACATGAATTTTATGACTTTCCATATATTGGCAATGTCATCATCCCAACTGACTCATGTTTTTTCAGAGGGGTTGGTATACCACCAACCAGCTAGGATACAGTAAGTCAATTTCTACTCGGGGCCCACCTCTTGGATCCTACGGCTTCCTCCCCGTTCGCATCGCCAGGTGAACACGGGGCAATCAGGCCTCCGTTCGAGCACCGAGAGCGACCCTGCCATGGTGAAAGAGGAGGACCAAACCGATGGGGACTGGATACCAAGGGGTTTAATCGCCAACATTTGTTCAGTTGTTAGTATTATTACAGTTATGGCCCTTTACCAGTTATAAGTACTTATAACCCCATTTAAAGATTGTATAATCCCATTTATAACCAGTTATAACTAAATGGCCATAACTGTATCGTTTGATATTTATTATTTATATTAGTATAATTATGTATAATGTATATAATCTTAATATATATATATTAGTATAATTATGTATAATGTATATAATCTTATTAAACACAGATTCCAGTCACCAAAATCAAGATGCTACGTTTAGATCACCAACATCTCTAACATAGAACATGTTTAGGGGCCGGGAAATGCCTGAACTCAATGGAGGGATTTTCCATCGCCATAAAGCCGTCAAAATCTGGGTTATACAACGTTAAAGCAGGAAGGCTATGATTCAGATTTAGCAAGATGATTGGTTGGAGGTCAAACAAGTTGCCGCCGTTGCTTGATAGCTCTATTATTCCACTGGAAATTGTGTGTGATTTTTCCGGGTGATCCCAGTTTTGGTTGGGGTCTCAACCAGTCAAATCAGGAAAAACTTCAGCATGGACGCGAAACGCTCGAATCGGTGTAAACCGACTCACAGCAGGTTATACAAAACATTGCGGAACAGCCGGAGTGCCAGTTATGCGCCATGAAGCCCCACGCAAACACTCCACCTTTTTTTTTGGGGGGGGAAATGGGTAAACCGTGGTGACTGGTTGGTGAATGGAATTACTTTTTGGGCGTATAGATGGAGGACAAAGACAATCAGTGTCTTAGCTTAGCCACGAGTTGAGGACTGACATTCCCATTGTCTGGAAGCAAAACACCTTCTTGGTTAGTGTCCTGTTGCTGCTAGATCTTGTTGTATAGTTGTCTGCTATCGGTTCAGACCCCAGGCTTTTCCCATGATTTTCCCAAACAAATCCAGGGGGGGTTCTACAAATTTCCCCACAGGAGGAGAATGGATGTCAGGTTCTTTGGGATCGCATCAAGGCGAGCGAGGGAGAAAGCCAACAAAAACTGGGGTTAATTGCCATCAAAACTGGAGAACGCAAAAGGACATGTTTGGATTGACTGGTACCTGATCTGAAGAAAGTAATTATTTCATGCATAAGAATGCGGCACGTATTCAGCAATACTTAATCAACAACCATATGATTTGTTACCATCAATATGAGAGAAACGGCCGCAAATTCTCTAGGACTTTCACAGCACAAAAATGCGAATTGGATGATGGAGAATGTACCAATGGCTCATCCACAAAGAAACCGGCTGCTCATGTTCAACTTGATCAATGCTCATGGAACTGGGCAATTCACCTTCACAATAGGCTGAACATGTTCATACAATATATATATATATATATATCATTATATCTCATTATATACATAATAATCCGCAAGTAATTGGTAGAAGTATGTACAACCAGGCAGGAAGCATCGGATCTTTGGGAATTTCCTCAACTTTTTCGGATGCCCAAGTCGCCGCCCAGGGCTTCGTAGGGCCCTACTTAAAGGCCATCGCCGAGTGGTGGGAAGGCCACCGGGTCACCGGGGGTCACCGGGGGTCACCGCTCTGTGAGAGCCATGAAACATGGAGGAAACCACCTGGTTTCATAGGGATTATATGATGTTTTAAGCATTGTAAGCTATTAATGTGGTTAAAACATATTAAAGTTTTACATATGTTTACCACCCATGACTGGGAATGGTAAACATATCACACATAAAAATTGTGATTTGGGGGATGGTTTATGACATTGTTTTACCCACATTAATAGGAGATAATCAGATAAACCCACCAGCACTATGACTTTTGTGGCTCCAAGATGTTTGATTCAGGATTAGTATTCGGCTGACCTTATAGATCTTAGATTGGTTAATTATCCTAATCTAGCCAGAGAGAGAGAGAGAAGGACTGAAGGAAACTGAAGGAAATTTGGTTGCTTTGGAAAAGTATCATCCGGCCATTTGTTGATGTAGAGATGGATGAATACCTATGGAACCACATGAATGGCGGGACATCCAGATATACCGGACCAACTCCAAGTGCACCAAAACACAGAGTACTGGTCATGCACTTTGCATCCTTTTGCCACTTAATAATCACCTGACTGTAGGTCAATCTTATAATATAATTATATATAATTCCTATACATCCAGCATCTGATTTTTGAGACGTGTTGGAGATCATGAGAAATCAAACGATTTTGGGATTGAAGATTTTTTGGGATTGGTCAGGGAGCAGAGATGACGATAACACCCAAGTGCTAGACTGCTAGAACTTGCAGAAGCGATCATCATATTTTGGTTGACTGCTTGGTGGCATGAAACATATTCTATGTTGACATCCCTTGGGAATGTGGTACTGGTAGGAATGAGAGGTGGATGTCTCATCAACAACTACTTATCTGGTTTGTGGTTTCATTTTTTTCCTTGTAAGAACAACCATAGAAATTGGATGATGATCCCCAATGACTAATACTCTTCAGCGAGGGTTAACACCCAAACCAGTTGTGTTTAACGTGGTGCAGACTTCCAAGATGTCAGCACTTGTGCCCACAGTGAATTCCTATGTTTTGCGGCCTTTTGCCGAAGACATTTTACCCAAGTAGAGGCACGGCACCTCAAGAGAGACTACTGGTGTAGTCTCTGAAACTAGTAGAGTACCGGGTCAGTAAATGGATATAATCCTGTGATATCTTCCCTTGCTGCAATTCAAAAAATATGTGTAACGGTGTATAATATGTATATACGCATGTTTGGATATATAATTATACGCATATACATACACATATTCCCCAGCAGTTCATGGATTACATATTGATAAATTGTTGATATATGCTATATATATACTATATATATGTTACAGTATATGAAATCTACTTGCCTATATTGCATCTTAATACATCTGATTTATAAAAAGTTCCATTTTGTTGTTGGCCAAGTTCGTCTTTTATTGCTTGAACTTCGCAACGAACGCTACGTAGATATCGAAAAGAATATCCCACAAGGTGGGGCCAAGTATGTTTACCCATCATAGGTCAGAAGTGCCAGTTATGGTCACAAGCTGATTTGAAATAACTTTATATAACAGATATATAGTTGAATGATAGGTACTTAAATGATAATAATTGGGTTGTATCTTTCCAGTTACCTTCAATATACTGTAACTATGTTGCTTCAGATTTCGCCTTAAATCCCAGTGGATCCACCCATGGGCTCCAGGCTTCAAGTGCAGCCAGTTGCTGGCGCGCCTCATAGTGGATCACGCCTTTCTGGGCTTAGACGAGGAAAGCCAGAAAGGGAAGTGGGCTGGACCCAAGGACGGTTTGAAGGGAAGGTGTTTCCATAGAAAAGAAATTGGTTTGGGGTTCGCATCTTTAAAAATAAATGCATATATATCTAAATATATATGTATATATAAACATATATATATATACATAATGTATATATATATATATATAGGTATATGTGTATATAATGTTTTGTATGATATTACTATTTGTAATATATGTACAATTATATATATGATACTATACATATATATATATATATATTATAGTTTATATATGTTTTGTATCTATATGAATGATATATGATATGTATATATTATATATATATGTGATATTATATAGACAATGTGGTGCCCTTTGAGGCATAAGTTTGTGGTCGCCAGGAACTGTATCTCGTGGACGCGGTGCCTCGTCTGTTGGGGAGCCACCTTGCAGGGGTAGATGGGGCATGGGATTATTTAACTGGTTAGTAACAGGGTTATATATAACATGGCATACTCATGGGAGAATAACTAATCATTAAATCATAATGGGATACTAGTGGGATTAATGGGATATTAATGGGATATTAATGGGACATGAATGGGATATGTTCATTGGATTAATGGGATATTAATGGGATTAATAACCAGTTAATAACCTCTATAATAGTTTATAATTAGTTAATGTGATACTGATGGGATTAACATCCAGTGAATATAACTTTATTATGGGATGATTACGGGTTAAGAATTAGATTACAACTAGTTTTATATAAACCCATAATGTACAAGTTCTATCCCAATTACTAACCAGTTAACTAGTCTCGTGGCCCATTGTTTAGTACAGTCTAGCGCTTTATTGTGAATATTCACAACCAGTTTTTGCTTGCAGGGTGTCTTGGCATGTGTTTTGGCGACACAGCCACTTTTCGATATTGAAACACATGTATACACCATACAAATGTAAGCTATTGATATGTATATATATATATATGGGTATGGATCAATACCTATTAATACCATTTTTAGGGGAATGAACATCCATTTACAAGCTATGTTGATGTTCACCAGGGGTACAAGGTTTTGACACACTGCCATATATATATATATATATTCACATGTGTATATCATTGATCAGCTTGGACGATATTTCTTAGGCAAGATCATCTCAGGAAGACCTTTCCCATGGACCTGTTCAAATTGCCTGCCAGACTTGGGAAAATCTCTGTGCATATGAAAAATTGCCGGAAACTCTTCGAACAAAAACATGGTAACATGCAGATTTGGAGATGCTGAAGTGCATCTTCAAGGGAATGATGAAACAACATGTTTGAGATGTTTTTGTTTTTTTTAGTATGTTTCCATCATTAGCAGCATTACCAACTAGTATTAGCAACAAGTAATGTAGTGTCTGGTATTTTATCACTAAATAAGCTCTGTAGGAATTTACGATGGATAATGTATAATTGATAGTACAGTTACGTATACATGGTCTAGTCACCTATACTATAGTTTAGTATAAATGGTATAGTTATAACCTATAGTTACCTATAATTGCCTATAGTTACCTATAGTTACCTATTAGTTCACAATGTATATGCTGTAGTTTACCTACAGTTAGCTATAGTATTCCTAATTTACAAACGTTGCTGTACGTTACGACGTTGCGAGTGTTTTTCAGGAACGGGTGGCGCGGGATGAATTGTGCGAGCACCGGCGAGGCGCGCGGAAGTCCGAAGAACGGGTGATGGTTTTAGTAACAGGTCATGATAGTAGAAGTAATAGTAGTAATTAATACAAATACTATTATTATTTGGTTTCTGCTACTACAATTGCTTCCAACAATACAAGTACAAGTTTAACAGAAGTAAGGGTAGTTATTTTCACAATACTGTAACTATTTGTAACACTAATAATGGTCATTGTGATACTTGGGATTCACTAAGATAAACAATGTAGTATCAGGTAGTACGATTTAGATGACATCAGGTACTATCAGACAACGGTACTAATCGGACAGATGATAACACATGTATAGTGGGGGAGGGGGTATAATATGACTATGAATAATGATGCGATCGTGAATTGGTAATCACATGAAAGGTATTCCCCCATCAGTTTTTTTTCGAGCTAGGATTGGGAAATTGATCCTTGGAGTAAAACCAGGTGGATAATATTAATGGTTCATCCATGCAAACACCTCCTAAACTCTTAAAGATGATTGCAGTCATCTATCTACAAACATACTTGTACATTGATTTATCGAGAATACTTGTATGCAGTTGAGCATCCAAGATCGTGCTCTCCAGGCAACAACTTGCCGCGAATTCTGTGGAAAATCCTGTTGTCCGGCAGCCCATGGCGGTGTTTCTGTCAGGAATTGTGGTCAGCCAAAAATTCCAAATATTGGTTGAAATGTATATCTACAGGAAAGCCAAATATTTGATCACCAAGGCTTCCTGTAAATGTGTCCTTAAATCAGTCCATAAAACCCCTGCACAGAGACTCGCAGACTGAATTTGAGATTAGATTTGACGAGATTTTACTTTCCATTTGAGAAGTATTGTGTGGGGAGCAGCAAGTAGTTGACTGAAAGTCTGCCAGAAAACACCGTTGCTTGTGCACACTGAGCATGTTTGATACATTCAAACAGGAAGCCCCCCACTGATTTTTGTTGGTATATAAGCCCATCTCACTATAGACATCTATAGACTACATAATACAATATATATATACAGATATAGAATATAGCTCCTATAGTTTTAATCAGCATAAATCCCACTTAACATTAACACCTACGCATGTCATACATTTCAAATAGCCTCGAAGATTTTCCCACGGCTCGGTTGGGGATACCTGGGAGGTCCAATGCGCCCATCTTAGCCGCGCTCTTCTGCACGTTGGCGTTCCTCTTGCCCGGAGACCCGGGCCATGGTATAGGGTCCAACTGTTTAGACGAAAGGTGGGCAGAATGATGAGACTTGGCCAAGATATCCTAGCTTAAGTTGAAGGAACGCATCAACTACAACAGGTCGGTTTTGAATTTCAATTTGGATTTGCAGCGATTCCAGTTGTTTATTATCGCATCTTGAAATGTGTGCGTCTTCATGGAATTAAATGGTTCACGGTGTTTTATGATATTTGATAACTCGACCCGCAACCATGACAAATGAAAGGAGTCTTGTTGATCTTGTAACCTGCATGCATGTATTTGTTTGTTGTTTCCAATATTTCCAATACATGTATGTGAATGTAAATATATATATATAACCATCTATTAGTAGTGGGTATCACACGCACAAAGCTGTTTGCAGTGGGACAAATCTATGGTACCACAAGCAGTGACCTATCACATCCCGCTAGAACAATGTCATCCTTGGTTAATGTTGGGAACAATATATTGCAACCATATCATCTTTGTAGTATCGTTTTTTCTTGATGACCACATATATAGGTAGGGATACATTACATTGTAGAGAAATATCTTAGACTGTTCATTAGTTTGACCATATTATTTTTTGGATACTATATATATATATATATGACTATATATATATCCCGTTCCCGCACCCTAATGCAAAGAGTCCCTTTTTTACACGTAGTGAAATGAATAATTCATTTCTGGTTATACCCTCTGGTAATCAAACATGGCTTGCTGGAAAATTTCCAATTTATGATCTTCCCAGCTAGAAACATCTGTTAATTATCCGTAGAGTTTGGGGATTATCCCTTGAGTTTCCCATGATTTTCATATATTGTCTATGTTTTCCACGAGGATTTTCCATAAATCACCGCGTTTGATGACACTGGAGGGTATAGATCCCCTTTCTTCCGGTTCCTTCCCCGTTCAGGAACCGTTCGGTGTTGGATGCCACCCGTTTGCTGATGGTGACGTTTGCCTGCTTGCGGCTGCCACTTGGTGGTTTACTGTTGGCTGGGAATAGTTTTTGGTGATGGGATAAATGGGGGATAATGGGGGTTTAATGTGCACGGCAGAGAAAAGACTCTGTGGAATCTTCCGCAAAACATCCTTTCTAATTGTCTGTTGCTGTGGATTGCTCGATCACGGCAACTGCCACAGAGTTTTTTAATGCTAAACCCTACGTATTGTTGGTGAACTTCCCATATGAACGGAGTTGTAAGATCCCATGGACACCATGTGTTTTGTCATATGTTTTCTATGAAATCCAGAGGTGTCCTGGTGACTTGGCAGCGTTGCGGAGGTATCCTTTCCCGGCAAATTGGTCCGGAGACCTAGGAATTGTCTGGCGACTATCGACGGAGCAACTATGTGAACAAGGCAGAACCAAGCGTAAATCATCACATAAGTGTTTTGGAAAGTCATTGTTGATAATATTTAGGGGGTAAAGGATGAATCGGATTCATCTGATATGGTGCTGGCGATCAGAAGCTTCCATGGTTCTTCATCACATTCTTTATCAGTGCTTCCATGATGCTGTGAATTATCTGATCTATTTGTCTAAGAATATCTTTGAACCATAATATGACCAGCACGAGGATGTAGAAACCACTAGCCACGCTAATCTCAAAAATTCAGACATGGAGACTGCATGAAGGCCCAAACCCACAAGCTGTTTTTGAGTTGTTGTTGTTTTTCAGCAGATCAAAAACACGATATCTCTTTACAGTTATGGCCCTTTACCAGTTATAAGTACTAACAAAACCCCATTTATAGATTGTATAATCCCATAGAAATAACCAGTTATAACTAATTTAATAGCCATGGCCATAACTGTATGTTAACTTAGGAGCAACATACTACAGCTAGGACCTGGCCGGATCAAACCACAGGAGACGTCGAAAGGGTGGCTTTTGGCAAAACCCCTCTTTGGTTTGCCGGGGAATCCCTGTCAGACATGCGAGAAATACATGGAGTAGCTGATTATCATAGAGTAGCAATAAACAATGGATGTTTTTTTGGATGTAAAAATAGTATATCCAGATGCTTTTATTTCAAATTAAAAAAACCTTGCTGACCCTACATCATTGCACTCTCACCAGCCCATGATTTCTATCTGTTTCTATCGTAGACCCGCCACGGTGGCCACGGTGACCACGAGGCTTTGGTCCTTTCTGAAGTACTTCTCCGCAGGACCCAGCTGTAGTCGACACACGCCGTGATTTGGATTGATATGCCATAACTATTTGTGTATATTATGTTATATTATATTATGTTATATTGTATTGTATTATATTATATTTATATTATATTATGTTATATTTATATTATATTATGTTATATTGTATTGTATTGTATTGTCTTATATTATATTTATATTATATTATGTTATATTTATATTATATTATGTTATATTGTATTGTATTGTATTATATTATATATTATGTTATATTATGTTATTTTTATATTATATTATGTTATATTGTATTGTATTGTATTATATTATATTTATATTATATTATGTTTTATTTATATTATATTATGTTATATTATATTATGTTATATTGTATTGTATTATATTATATTTATATTATATTATGTTATATTTATATTATATTATGTTATATTGTATTG
>Ga0126342_10004269_pt1 | contig 24270 bp, 21 predicted proteins | sample Cyp1metagenome_FD_92528 | JGI IMG/M metagenome (GOLD analysis project Ga0126342, IMG submission 92528) | Coral microbial communities from Lord Howe Island, Old Settlement Bay, Australia - Cyphastrea 1 metagenome | ecosystem: Host-associated > Invertebrates > Cnidaria > Coral ...
GGTCCGCGAATCATACCCACGAATCATACCCACGAATCATACCCCGAATCATACCCACGAATCATACCCCCTAGTCAAACTTCCCGGGCCGCACTCCTCATTTTGAGACATACCCATATATATGATACATATGTTTTATTGCAAACCCCTGCTGGGAAAATAAAAACAAAACACCACCTTGGTCCTTTGTCAGGAGTTAGAATCCGAAGGTCTGTTGACCTTTGATTCCTCTCAGCCGCCGCTGCATGCATGGGTCCCTGGCAAGGCCGTCCAGAAGATTCTCGGGGAAATCCCTGGTGTTTAGGCAAAAACGTATGGGAAAATATGGGAGAATAGTTACTGTAGATACCGTATTTATTTGAGAAGTCAAACGTGGGATGTGTTTCAGAACCAAACGTGTGATTTTTAAGCAAGAAACATGTGGCGAGAATGATGATATAGTCGGGGATATGTGGGGAGATATAACCAACAATGGATGAAATAATGTTGCGACCTCACGTCGTGACGTCGCTGGAATGATGCAATGTCTGCAGATCGGAGGTTTAAGAACGAACAAGTGGCATTAGCACATCATGGGATGTTTGACAATCCGGTTGCTGCCATCGGCAACTGTGGTGGCTGCCATCATGGGCGAATGGGCGACCAGACATGTTGAATCCCAATTCTGGTTCTTAGACGGAACATGTTTGATTAAAGCACATTAATATATATATATATATATATATTACTGTACACTTGTTGCCGGTTCACATCACCACATAACCTTTAAATGATAGCTGATTGCTGGTTGATACCCCCACAACTACCCATTGTTTTCCGTGTTTTTGCTTGTTAAATGATGTTAAATGTGCACTTATCCCCCATTTTGTTCGCTGAGTTTTCCATCGTCAAACCACCATGTTTGCCGAGACGTCGATAAACATCTCCTAAAAACAGTTTTACGGCTTCAAACAAAATCATGATTGTTGTTGGGTCACGTTGGGTCCAAAATGGTCTAAAACCCAAATTTCTACAAAAGTTTTAGGCAATGTTAAAACCCCCTATTTTACTCAAACCCGAAAACCACCTATTTTCACTACCAGAAAATCACTTCAAACCACCAATGTCCCTTGATTTCCCCAGCATTTTCCCCTGATTTTCGCCTGATTTGGGGCAACATCTCCATCGCCACCAGGACCAGCAGCGCATTGCGCTGATCCCCCGGGTGCTGCGGCGCGCCAAGACGGTGCCACCGCGCGTCACCAAGGCATCGACCACAGGCCGGGAAATTCAGATTTTTCAGAGCGGTTGAAACCACCAACCAGCATAGGTAACCAGGTAACTTTAATAACAATTACCCTCTGGTAATTTAACATAGCTATGGAAAATCACCATTTTTAATGGGAAAATCCACTATATATGGTCATTTTCAATAGCTATGTTAAATTACCAGAGGGTAGTAATTATGATGAGTAATTAATGATAATTCGTTTAGCTTGGTGCCATGTGGTTGTTTGTAAATGGTTACCCTCTGGGAAATATAGAAAAAGATGTGGAGGAGCCACCATTTAGTTCGATGATTTCCCAACCATAAACCTTCAATGACTTCGGACACCGGCCCATAGGGCCGGGATGTAATGGGATATGGGGATCGAAAACGGAGTATACCCTCTGGTAAACTAACATAGCTATTGAAAATGGCCATTTATAGTGGATTTACCCATTAAAAATGGTGATTTTCCATAGCTATGTTAGTTTACCAGAGGGTAACTCATTATATGTAATTCGATACGTTTTGTTTTTGTTCTGGTATGTCTGAAAATTGGAGATCTACCCACAATTTGATGGTCATTCATTGAAGTAGGGAAAAGATGGGAACATCGCGAATAATCATCATGGGGTAAAACTGTTGGAAACATATGGAAACATATATATATGGCAATGCAGCATAAGGAGAATCACTGCACTTTTGGCACATGTGGTGAAACATATGGAAAACAATGGAAGCATCAATCAGATCATGGGGATATGAACCATTCAAAAGATTATCTATATAAAACTATCAAAACTGTTGTCACCCATGAAAATGGTGGATTTAAACCTTATAAATGGTGAGACTAACACTATGGGAATGTGGTGATGGGTACATATATCACAGTTTGTGCCATCATCTACTATATTTGGTGAGTTTGAAAAGGAATACATGTTATTTCACCATATTTCACCTGATCATGGGTTAAATACCACGTTTTCCCCAAAACGAGTAGGCCCAAAAAACCAACCAGGGCTTTACTGGATTATGATCCCCAGTGACGCGGATGTTTCAAAATTGAAAGCGCAAAGCCGGAAAAAACACGTACATGTCAAAGGAACACTGGCTAACTCGTCATTAATACTGTTTCTATCTGACTGGTAATAACTGGTAGAAGGTTACGGTTCATTTTGTGATGGCAGCAAGTCGGATTTCGATAAACCCAGCCAAGGCAGGCCAGGCTGATGATCCAGCCACATGTAAAAATTCCGTGGGCAATGATTCCTGTAGCATTAACATTATATAACTGTATCATTTTTCCCGGATTTTCTCAGACTTCCTGGCTTTGCTGAAATGGGCTAGTGACTCTACTGCTAGTGACTCTCGTAACTTATAGTCGACCAGAGCAGTAAATCCAAGGATGACAAAATGGGACTGAAGATCATGTGGGGATGACAGGGGATTCAAGGATTGTAAGCAACAAAGTAACAAAGATGAAGAATTTGAATGATATTTTTTTTTGTACATAGAAACGTATATAAAATATTGTAAGATATCCATAGATATCGAAACAAATCTAAAGATCGTAGGTATTTGTAGCCGAGGTCCCTCAAACTGCGCCCGTTCAAACTTGTAAAATCTGGATGTGTCGGAAGGCTTCAAAAAACATCCCCTTTTCATCGGTCCATCTGTGCGGCTAGGCGTGAAAACCGGGGAACCGGTCTTCATGCGTCTCCGGAAACTCCAGGCTGGGCCGTTTCCGGAGCTGTTTGGACTGTTAGGATACCATAATTGTTTAGCAGTTGGTAACATCATGTAACATCTGGGATTGGTATCAGCTAAGTCAAACTTGAGCATGACAACCACAGATGGGTTGATTTGGTGGAATCATGTAGCCACAGGAGCTTTCCTCCTCATGAACATGTCCTGAGTTAACCAGCGGTTTTGTCAGCAGAGAATTGCATATTTAAATCCCAAACCAAGCTGGTTTCCTGTTTTTTGGGAAAATGATGCAATCCCTATATTTGGCTCCCAAACCCAATAGTTTCCAGTAGCTTCGGGCATGGCTCAATAGATACCCAAACAAATCCCAAAAAGACGGATGGTCAAAATCTAACACTCACAATGTTTGTGAATCCATTAAGTCACAGAATTGGATGGGAAAATTTACAGGAACCCCTATATTTCATGGTATATATATATATATACCAAGGGTTTCAGGTTAAGATTTTCCCTTAAACCAATCCATTGAATCCCACGGGTCCCACGGCACCAGGATAGCTTTGCTTCCAACCCACCAGCAGCTTGCCATGGCTTCCAGTATTAGGCTATTGTTTGACCTGTGCAGTCTTGAAGTCCATGAGAATCCTTAGAGTTCAAGTTGGTGACCAAGTTGGAGCTGTCCATGTCTAGTAATTACACATGAAGGGTCAAAATTGTCAGGATTGGTCACCCCACAAAGATATTATATATATACTGTATAATACTGTACGTATATATATATATGTGTACACATTATATGATATAGTATCGTGATGTAAGTTTCTGTTCCCGTTCTTGACGTGTGCGAAAACGATCATATGGGATCGTTTGAACACGGGGATGCCCATAAAACAGCTGGTTCAATATGTTTTAATGGGGAACATGATGATTCATCAGTAGATTCACTTGGGGTTTTCCGCCATTTTTCAGACAGACCCATCTAGGGTGGTACAAATAGTACGGACTCAACATCTACAATTTACAGAATAGAAATTAACAGTTATGACCTAGGTCGATAGGGATTAGCATCATTTATCTATTTATCTTATTTATTAACAGACAACAGAATGTTCACAGGGATTAGCATCCATTATTTCTAGGATACGAAATTGTTGCGACTGGGGGTATGAGAGCGTCACAACATTGCCACAGAGAGTCCCAGGAGCCCAAGTGGCGCACTTGCAGTCGAACCTGATGGGCTGTGGATACAGGATCCAGGATGGTACATTCTACATGCGGTTTGTTTGAAAATAAAGGTACAATATGGTACATGGTACAAAATCGTATAATAATATGGTATACATAATCTGGTACCCCATGGTACCTCTATATTTGATGATTTACATTGATTGAACGTCCTTTTCCCCACTATTCCATAGAGATCAATTGGTGGTATCCCCCATGGCGACACAGCCATAGGTGATCACCAGGGGCATGTCAAGTCTTGGTATCATGTCAGCCAAGGAAGAGTACAAAGAGCAGATCATTTTTAGGCGCAGCTGCTGGAAACATGGAGGATTGATCAACTAAAATGGTGATAAAAATCCGGTGTTTCACCTTTGTAAATGGGAGGTTTTTGTTGTGTACTTTTGTATATTTTCTTTTTTTCCATACATGCAGGCACATATATCGCATATACACATGTGTGATTGTATGTTTAAATACTATATTAATGTATTCCTTCCAAATTTGAACATGTTGTGAGTATATTCAGGTTTACCATAGCTGGGCACAACAGCTTCCTCCATTGCTGTAGAGTTTTTGGCCTGCCATCAAAGCGATGCAGATGAAACAGTGGGATTTGACCATAAAACAGAGGGACTTGTAGGGACTTCAGCAATGGATAATGATGATTGATACTGTTGATATCAATCTGTTTGCGTTTGGGGGTTAGTGCATTGACCCAATTACATTTGGGTGCCTTTTGGTGTAAGCATAGGTAAATATACACATACCTTGAAAACCCAACGTTGCAAAAAAAACGTCATGGGCTGATTTGGGCTGGAAAAACGTCATTTCATGACAAAAAACGTAATCGCACACAAAAAACGTAATTGTTCCTTTTCCATCCATTTGTGTGCTTGTCGCTCCGGTCCCTTGCTCCACCAAAAGCAATCATCCCGGCCCCTGCTGAGATCAGCGCCTGGAACTCAGAGATCTACAGGAGGGAATCACCAAGACAAAGCGAAACAAAAATCAGATACATTATCAACTTGAAAAAATGTTGGATTTTTGTTCATCTCCTCCTGATTTGTCCCCTCAGTTTGCGAAGCCGGGATTGGAAACCTACCCCATAACGCTGCAAACTCCTTAAGATAACAAGCCTCGGGCTGACATGCCGGCTTATACGTGAAACTCGGCCAATGAAATCTTCATTGGCCTCGCAGTTAAACACTACAGGGTTGAGGGTCTCCGAAATAGACATATCATATGATTTTTTCATTTCAAACACCGTATGGGCCCAGGAATGAAATTTGGGCCGCATACAAAACAGGCGGCGGTGGCTTTGCATGGCCACCTTGGCACAATAGCTGTAGGCTCTAAGAGCCTGCAGCCCTTGTTTCATCATAAAACCTGTGCATGCCTTGGGAAGCCACAGGTCATGACTGTGCATGATACCTATGAAGTTCAGTGTTCCCTGCACCAGTTGCAGCATTGCTGACAGCACAACCCGGTCACCATCCTTTGGCTCACGGCGGCACATCTTCAGAAAAAACTCCAGAAACATCAAGACCAGAGTCACATCAGCCCCTTTTCCACCAAGATATGGAAAGGCATTGGCTTTTGTAAAGTGGAAATTTGCACGAGTGAAATTTTTCAACGTGGAAGTTTTTTGTTCAGCTTGGCACCACAGTTTGTACCATTGAAACCCTCGGCTCAGTCTGTCAGGTAAGTTCTTGGAATCATTCTCAGCGTCAAAGTAGCCCAGGTATGCTAACATCAGCAGAATAGATGCGCAAGATTCCCTGCCAACACCATGTTTTATGATATGGAACATGTCCCTCTTGTACAAAAAGGCTGGGTAATCATCACCACTGAAAGGAACAGAAGACAGCGGTGGTGGCGCTCCATCGTCCCATGGAACAGAGTTTCCAACCTTAGTAGAATCGGAACCATTTGAACTGAACAATTATGGGTTAACGAATTTTAATGGGGAATCCTATGGAATAGTCGGCCCAGAGCTTTGACTTTGACATAATCCAAACAGGAAAACTTCCAATTTAAACATTGGGACGGTGCTGAGCCAAACAGGGTTATCTGAGCAGTCTCCGAAATTGTCATCAGCTTCGCATTCCGGGCACATTTTCAAGTTGTTGGCCGTGCCCACTGTCATATAAGACCTCAAAAATTCACCAGCTTCCACATGGAATTCAGCGTCTCCTTTAACCCCAATCAAAGCGAAATAGTACCGAGATGAACCCATTTCAATCCCATCGTAAAATAAAGTGCGAAGATTTGATGCCATCTCCTTCAAGACTCCACCAAGGATGGCTGAGCTGTCGATGTTGAAAATAGACCAAGGGACGCAGGTGAATAGGAAATGTGTCAAGAAAGAATGTCCTAAGACAATTGGGGGTTCTAAAGCACATATCCCAAAATTTAATACCCCTGATGTTAAACCCAGTGATGTATGAAAAAGGTGGTAAAACTCCCATTAAAATATCCATTGGCTGCAAATATGTGTGCCCAGTCTCCCAACGAATTGTGGGTCTGAACTGTGTCCTCCACATGTTCTCCGAGGCGTCGCCGCTTGATGGTACACGTTTCAGAATCATCTTCGTTCCAAGCAGGGCGGTCGCAACAGGGCTGACCCAATCGACCAGTGTCGTGTTTTGTTTGGGACTGCCTTTTCACATGTTCAGAAATATCCCGGAGTTCAGCTGGTAGACCCCACACAGATTCCCAACTATAGCAAGCAATTGGTGATTTCTTCAAAGTTCTACCCTTATCGCCATGGATACAGATGGGTATAACTTTGGAGAGCTCTTGCGCATGGTGCTGATACACCACATGAGTTGGCTGATACGAACGAAATTTTTGCCAAAAGTCTTGGCACCTCTTTTCCCCAGAAGCCAACGAATCACCACCAAATAAGACTTCGGGCTGCTTCTCCAAGAGGTGCTTTGCCATGTCTGTCACCTGCAGGGGGACAGGCAGCAAGAGATCATGGATCCCATTCCTATATTGGGATAATTTTTGGTGGGCAATACTATAAAAGCGTATGGTGGGTATCATCTATATATAAGGGTTCTATTCCCACGTATATACCTTAACCCATGGGGGGCATGGCCATAACACACTAAGCAACCATCGTTGTTGGACGTGACCCTGACCCCACCTTGTAATGAGGAATGGAAATATGATCATCTCCTTCTAAGGGACCAACCACCAAATCACTGATGGGGACCTTCAATGACAACCAGTATTTGTTGAAAATTCTATGGGCATCTCTTTCCCCATGCGCTGGGTGAACTCTGCTAGCGTCTCTAAGGCTTTGGGCAGAACACCCATCTTCCACCGCAGCTCGGGCTAAGGACCCCAAACGGCAAGCAGGGGCCTAGGCGAGCCCAAAGACAGAGTTGAAGCAACATGTGGAAGGTCAAGAACTACTGGACCATCGGGATCAACGTATAAGCTCTCGGCTCCATCAGCCACTTCATCAGCCAAGAGCTCCAAAGTTCTGATTCTAGAAGTTCTTGCACCTGGCATGTTACTTGCAGGGTGCGGAAACGGAATCAAATTGTGAAATGCATTTTGAAGGCCCAAGTGGCAGTTTACAGCATCAATACAATTTTGTATCTTCAAATGGTTTTGCAAACAAACTGTCTCCAACAACCTGGAAGTTCCACCCAAAGTACGGCCCCAAGGGATCACAATGCATCTGCTTTACACATACTATCAATATTTCCCCTTACATGTAGAATGTTTTGGGCCATTTGGCATTGTGCTTTTTTGGGGTTACATTATGTTGAATATGTTGAAGGGTGGGTTGCGATCCCTTGGAATCAGTGTAGTGTTGCGGAGCATTATTTTCATGTCTTGTCGCCAGGCACGTGTGAGGTCAAAATTTCTGCTTCCAAGCAGACATGTTTCCGCTGCAGCATATCTGTACTTTACTTCCTGGCCCGTTTCGGGGCTGGCTTGGTAGCAGCCTCTTTCGGCGCAGGGTTTTTCTTCGGTGTTGGAGCTGGGGGATCACATGCCGCCTTGGGTTTGGGAGCAGCCTTGGCCTTTCGAGCAGCAACCATTGGCGCTGCCTTTGGCTTTGGGATCACAGTCCTGCGCAGCCAACAAGATGCTATTGTTTGTGGACCAAAAAACAGATTGACATACAATTTGGATGGTCCTGAAATGGATGGTATGTAAACAATGATTTGCTTATTTTCAGTTCGTTTCCCTAGCAACACCAAAATTCGATATTGTGTTTTCCCAAAAACATCTAGCCGCACTATCCCAAAATGTCCTTGCCCTTTGTTCAAGATGGAATGCTGCCAGCAGCCTCGGGAACATCCAAAATTTATTGTGGGTCGCAACATGTTCTGCCAGACACCAAGGTCCTGACGCGCTGCGAGCCTTCTCGATCAACTCCTTCAGTTCAGCCTCCTTCCTGCATGGGCGTGAGGAAACACGAGATTCAATATGTCATATATGCAATATGGGGAGGTGCGAACAGCGGTTAAAAGTCTCCATATCTGTCCCCTTGTTTATTGGACCCATGAACCATTGAAGAAAGGGAGCTAGAGTCCTCATAGTTGTGCCCTAATTATAATCATGTGGGACCTTAAAAACATTCAAACAATGGAAAGTAAATGACCCATATAAGAACTTTAACCTCTGTTGGTGTTCATAGGTGTCCCCAGTTTCTGATGACTTGTATGATTCAATCAGTGAACGGTATCCCTGTGAGATATCATTAATCCCCATAAATTGCCGTATATGTTATATATATATATATTTATATACGCATCGTTTACATCATCACAATGGTAATATTGTTTGCTGTGCGTCAGTCCTGAATCTCCCGCTATGAATTAATGGGCGAAAAGCATGGAACGAAACCAAAGCAGGGGACCCACACCATCGGCGCATACACTCAATACAAGGGGGGGCCCCATATAGTTGTGGCCAAGCTTGTTTTTTAATAATGAACCATTAATGCTGATTGCAACTGCAGTTGGATGGGGCTAAAGGCCGCCACCTTGTACAAACCATCACAGCCATAGTTTGAACTTCACATGGGAATTGAGGACCCCACGAATCTGAGAATCCATCCAGGATGCCCTGGGTACTTTCTGTGGTCAGCTTCTCGGAGATTCCATCCAAGTCCTTGTAGCTCTCCTGAACCTTGTCCACAATCCTGGGATGAAGAAGGCCCCATTGAGCTTACCCCCTTAAGTTAGTCCCATTATGTATAACATAACCCATTTCAGACTTAAGATATAATATGTTCTCTTTATCTTATTCAATGGGTTTTTCCTTCCAATAAAACGTGCTTTGGTTCATTGGGTCTTAGGAGATCTATAGGGCAGGGGTACTTAGGGACCCAATGAAAGAAAGGTTAAAGTATAGCCATTTCGGGGACCACCCTTTTACACATTCTGAAAATGGTCAAAACCAAACTACCGAGATTCTTCTTAGTCAACTGTGACTGTGATGTCCCAGGGTTTGACAGTAGCTGGATTGTCTCTTCCAATTTTCCCATGCGTTTGGTAATGGATTGGTTGATTTTGGTAAGCAAAGACGAGGACGTTCGAACCTCCTGGGTATCAGGATACCCAAGCCTTTTGAGGAGTTTCACAGTTTCAGCCACATTCTGTGAAGGGGGGGTGCCCCCATCAGCTGTCGCAGTCGCCGCGGCGGCCGCCAGGTTTCCTGGCCAGCATCGACCCAAGACGCCCAGGTGGCAAGGGTTTGGAATTCTGTATGGGAAACACCTGATGACAAAATGGATGCTGAAATTACGATGGTGCATTTTAGGCTATAGTCAACCGTATATAGACATGTTGAAGTTTTAATACGTGGGCCCTTAATGGTGTTGAATACAAAATCCTATATCAGGGCACCTTTGTCCAAACTCATGGGGATTTGGAATCTTTTCCCTTTAACAAGTGGTACAACTTGGGAGCCAGGATTCAAAAAGTTAAAGCAATCACGGAAATTGTTGGTGGGGAATAAAAATGCTAAAGAAAGATCAGGCCTTCCAGAGGCTCATGCATGTTGAAGTCCATGTCAACCCCTTTCTCTTCGGTTTCCCAGTCTTGGCTCTCAGAGAAGGTAGCTCTGACACGGTCCCTTGGCTAGACGCATGGACCCACCAATGCTAAAACAAAGGACATTAAATCCTAGTCTATATAGTGAGATTGTCTTTCACACAGTTTTGAATGTCGAGGCACTTGCTATGGCCACTCACTTCGGTCTCGACATAGTAGGTCCAATCATCCTTCTGCGCGTTCCACCTGGTTGGGTCAGAGTGCTACTGTCTATTTCCCAAAAAAGGCATCTGCACAATATATACCTTATGGATGTTTCTTTGGAGGGCTAAATCTCACAAGACCGTGTTTGAACGTGCACACTTAATTCAAAAGTGGAAATGAGGGATGGTGCATTTGGAGGCCCTCTGTATTTTCCATACATCCTACCAGCTTGCTGAACGGGTCTTGCCCAATAGGAATGGATAAACAAGCCTCATAAACTTCTTTGGATCCGCTTTTCCACGGGCAATGATGTTGGTTCTTTCCTTCCTTGGTTGGCTTGATGGAAACAAAAACAAAGAATGCACGGAGCCAATCAAGTTGAATTGAATTTGACATCACCTCTATGGCAATGGGATCTATACAGATTTTTTCCTCACCTGTAGTATTGCACTAACACAAATGTATGGGATGCAAGAAAGAATCTCTGTCATGTCAGCTAGGTCCTCTTCGGTCTTGAACGTGAAGAAGACGCCAAGCTCAAATTCCTTCTCCTGATCCTTCTTGACTGAGTACTTCTTGGTAAACAAGTCAACATCATTGTCGCACTCTGCGAACAGCTTGAACACTCTGTCTTTATGGCCATCAGCCCACATCTGTCTGATGTCCTCGCTAACCTTGTGTTGACCTTTGGCATTTGGTGTCATGATCCTCCTAATTCGGCGGTCCAAAGCCCCAACGCTCACAGTGGGCGGCGGAGGCATCTCTGCACAAGGCCTCTGCTGCTTCTGCGCCTTTGCCTCAGCCAATTCCGCTGGGGAAGGTTCTGGTGCCTTGATAGGAGACGGTTCCTTCACAGGTGACGGTGACAACTCAGGAGAGTCAACGCGAGTATGGTCACAGGAATGCAAATCCTCATCTGCGGGGAGAGGTGAAAAGGTCTCATCAGGCAGGCGATCCTCAAAGACTTCCCCAGTCTGTTGTTCATCAGGTCGACCTGGGATGTTGAGAAAATCATGGGAATGAAAAAGAATTTCACAAATTGTTGCTGTATTAGTTGACATGCTTCGTGAGCAATTGGGAAAGATAAGGTTGCAACTTGAAGCTGCCACACTGAACACCTAACCAGTGATGAAGTGATGAAACATGTCTGGAAAGTGAAATGCATTCGCAACGCTCGCCCTGCCCAGCGATGTTTCACCCAGAGCTGGCGTCTGAGGGAACTCCAGTTGTCCTGTTCGGTGTACGCAGTGGTTCAGAGGCAGCTTCAATCTGCGCATTGACCGCCTGCATCCAAACATACAAGGGGAGATTCCATATCATGGGGTTTCCTCCAAATTCATATCTTGCAGATTCTTGCATACTATATTTGCGCATTCTGCATTTGACACTATATGATTAGCCTAGCCTGCAAACGAGCTTGAAGTTGCTGCTCTTCAGAGTCCAAAGCAAACTTGTCTCCCACCACGTCATCAACGGAGCGAGCCATTATCTCTAAACCCTCTCCAAGAGTGGAGGAGCTGGACAAAAAGGTCCCAACCTTCCTACTCATGCTTCAGGAGGCTTGAGCCTTCTGGAATGTGAAGATGTGGTGAAAAAGTGCCTCAAAACTTATCAAATATGGTGTCACTTTTCTCTCCGGAAATTTCCGCTAGAATTCCGCGGGTTTCCGCCTTTTCGACGGGAAATTCCGCTATTGTTTTTTCACACTTTTTCGCCAAAAAACACATAATGTCACACATGTGCACATGTGACCCTGAATATCGCAGAATCGAGCTTGTTTTCCAAGGCCAGGACTGTCCTCTCGCAAATTTGGGACTTCAGAGTTCCCATCCTGATTTCAGCAGCCTTATGTCCTCAAGATCCCTGGGGATGAGACATTTGTATTCAGGGCTAAGGTCTATCATTTTGGACCTCCTTAAATAAAACATCACAGTGTGCAAGCACGCTTCAGGCCAGCGGTCATCACCAGACTGCCACGGCAACTCTTGGAATCGACGGTCGAGCAGGCCGGTCACCTCCGGGAACTTGGGGTATGGGATATGGAATTATAGTGAGCTGGTCCAAAACCATGAGGGGATATGGCCTCTGGAACTGTCTTCATTTGCTGAGCGAAATGGAAAAAGGCCGGAATGGTCTCCACCACTTTGGCTGCAAACTTCAAAGGGTAATGCCTGAGGAACACCAAAGATTCTGGGATGTCTATGGGGCATTCTTGTGAAACTTGGAAACCATGAAAGTATAGAATAGAGAGCAAGAATTGAAGCAAGGTGCTCTGTAGCTTTGAGGTGCTTGCTGCCAGTATACCCCACTTTGCCAGTTTTTTTGGATACATATCGAACAGCGGTCGGTGGCCCCTTGCATTTTGAAAATGCCACCTTTGGTGTTGTGAAGACGCGAACTACTGGACTGTTTGACCACAACACTGTTCGCTTTGGGTTCGAATGTCCCCAGCCTGACATCCAAAATGCCTGTTTGAAAATCCATATGCCATAAGAAGCAAGAACTTCTGTGAGCCACTGCATTCTTTTTGTTTTCATGAGGACCGAAGAGCCCGGCTGCTCTAGCAGAAACGTGTAGCCCATCAACACTAACAGAAGCATGATTAAGCAGCTTCGGGCTGCTAGCCCATTAGCGTTCCAAACTGATGGAACACTTGGATCTCCATCAGGCATAGCATCTGACCTCTTGGAGGTACCTGAGTTGAGGTGTATGAAGCTAGAACATTCAGTAGCCACCAGCGAAAGCAGGTCCTGATCGCCATTGAGAACCATGCCGATGCACAGTCTTAGTTGCAGAGCAAAGAGTGGCACAAAAAAAACTTCCAATCAAGAAAAGCTCTGACAGCACCGCACCCCAAAAAAGGTACAACATTGGATCAACACGAAGTCCAAACATAGACCCTGAAACATCACTGCCTTCCAGATGAACAACTGAGAAGCATGAACCCTGAAGGTTGCAGCAAATCCATTGACTTGGAATACAACCGGTCCACGGCTTTCGACCTGTAGCCTGACCAGCCGGCCAACCTAGCTGTCCTGGCCTGCCCTGAGAACACCTCAAGGAATTGGCCCCCTGATAGTTTCTCTACATGCCCAGGGTGCAGGGATGCCACCATGATCACAATGGCAGCAAACTCCTGGAAAATGACACGAATTTGGGAACCAAAGTCTTGATGTTCCTAACTGTGCTTGCAACATCTTCCAGCAAACAGTCCTTGGGAACCCCCGGACAAGACATCAGCTTTCGAAGGAGTGATTCATGGCGCTGACGCATGGCAACCTATGTTCCCTGAGGTTTTGTCGAAGCATATGTATTCTTGAAAATAAGCAGCTGCAAAGTGCTGAAGGTATTTTCAGTATAAAAGGTAAGGCTGGCTCAGACACAGATCCAGCTGCCAAACAGGTTGGTTTTGCCATCTACTTGCTCCAGGGCTCCATGACGTGCGAGGAAGGCTTGGCCTCTCTTCATGCATGGCCTGCCGATGCCAACGCACAGGGAGAAGGGTCACCATGGATCCCCGGATTTGGTTTCCTCAAGGAGTTGAATAGAATTAAATACCACATTGGAAGAAACTGCTGTGGGGCCACCAAAACCATCAAGAAAAAAAGATCTTGTAATGATTCGACAGGAGAAGCCAATCAAGCTAAAGACCAAATGCTCCAGCCACAAGCCAACATTTTTGCTCTGAGCGCTCATGTGCCGTGGCGTTCACCACTGAAGCTTTCGACGCAAGGTTTGTCCCTGCCATGATTGTAATTTATTGATCAGGAAGCGAACTTCCAATCAAATCCCCATGCGAGTTTGGGCAACTGCTCCTACAAAAGCAGCGCCGTCCCCATATGCTTCAAAAGTTTTGGCAGATTAGCAGCGCCCGGTGGTCTTCATGACATTGAAGGAGTCAGCAAGGCTGAGCATGAGGTCCCCCAAGGCATCATCACCAGCTTTGTTCAAGTCATCCAGGTGGGTGCCCTTGCAGAACTTCCAGAACTGGTCCTGGAATAACCCAACTGGAGGGCACAAGAAGCTAATGAGGAGATAGCATCCTTGCCTGACAAGAACATGTAAAGATATATAAACATTATATGATGTTATGTGATCTTATCATATCTGATCTTGGGCTGTCTTATCGAGGAAAGAGAAAATGGCAAGGGAAGAATCTGCAATGAGGAGTCCTTCTACATTTTCATAACTCGCGTGGTTCTTTTCAATAGGATATCAAACCCCTGTCATGAAGATCAGTCCTCATTCTCAGTCTGGGGGTGCAAATGCGACAGCGACTGACGGTAGGCATCCCGGATGGCATGCCACTCTGCATTCCCACGCTGGTTGCGCGGCGCATTGCGACGGGCAAAGCTCACAGCCTCACCTTTGGAGGCCCGCTTCTTCTTAGCCTTGCTAACCTCTGCCTTGGTCACCTTTGCCTTCTTTCCTTTGGTCTTGACCTGTTCCTGGACTGCCTCAGTAGCCTTCTTCAAAGCCTTCTTTCCTTTGGTCTCAGCCTGCTCCTGGGGTGCAACTTTCTTGCTTGTCTTAGACCTGCTACCGTGCTCAACATCACCCTGAGGGGCTTTGCGCTTGGGGGTTGTAAGAACCTCACCATCGCCATCGTCACCAACCTGCTTCTTGGAAGCTCGTGCCTTTGCCTTTGCCTTTGCCTTGGCCAAGGGCTTTTCGCTCTTTCCCTTCTGGTTCTTAACCTGCGCCTTTGGCTTTGCTTTACTACCCTTAGGTCGTCCTCGTGCCTTTGCCTTCGCTTTTGCCTTTGGTTCCTTTTTCCCACCCTCAGCCAAATCGTCATCTACCTCCGGCTGCCCACCAAATTGCTCCAAGCGAGACGTTGGCTCCTGTGGGGGATGTTGTCAGCTGTTGGACATGTCCTTTTTTACATTATAGAGCACTGTTTGACTTTCAAACATTAAAATTAAAATGTTTCATATCCCCTGATGTGGTTATATTACTATCCCCCTCCAATATGGATTAAAAAAGGTAACAAATTAACATGTTTATATGACCCAATATCCTGGTGCTCCAGGGCATTGAATTCTCCATCCACAACAGGCTTCGGAATTGGGATGCCCTCGGGTTTTTCCACTGCTTTCTCATCAACATCGGAGACAGTCTTGACATCAGACAAAACCTGATCACCCCCCCCTGACTCCGAAGAATCACCAGCAGCCACGGCAGTAGCATCACCACTTTCCAGACCTCCAACGCTGGCTGCAGGCAAGGATGACTTGGTCCCCTCTTCAGCGAGGACAGGGCTGTCATGGGATCCATGGGAATCAGCATCACCTTCTTCTCCAAGAACCAACGTAGGAAGTCTCAAGATCTCGGGAGTTTCATCTTTGGGAATGGGACTATAGTGCAGAGTGGGGCTGGAAGGCTCAGGCTCAGCAGGGATTTCCACGGAAGTAAACTCAAAGGGCACGGTTTCCAAAGCATCTGGATTCTGTCCTAAACCAAGATGAAGAATGGAAAAATGTTTTCAAAATTCTTCCCATGTCCTTGCCGGGCGCAACCCTCGTTTCGGAGCAGTCCTGGGCAAAGTGCAGGCGCTGTGGTCGGGGCAGCTGGCTGCGGCGATGGGATGGGCATGTTCCGGGCATCTTGGATGGCTTGCAGTCGTCGCCTGTAGCACGACCGCAGAAAGTCAAACCAATCGTTTTGTCCTCCCAAGTTTCCAAACTGTTTTTTTTAATGTATTTGTCGAAACAAATGTCAGAGATCAATAACATAATCCCAAGTCTGAATGCTCAAAAAAAAATCCCAAATTTGTTCAAATGAAACGCTTTCGAGCATCATCAGTGCCGTACCCCCAAACTTGAAATACATCTAATAGTTATGGTTTTTCACTTGCCACATGTGGCAAGACACACCAAGATGCAGCCAAGTTGCAAAATTGCCTCACGCTCCGCTTGCAAAAGGGCTCGGGATGCAGCCACCATGCATGGGGACTCTGGGGCATCATCAGCTGAAGGTTCCTCAGCTTCAGCAGCGCTGGACGGTGCCTCAACTTGCTCCGGCGCTGGTTCTTGCGCCGGGGCTGGTTCAAGAGGAGCCAAATGGCCCCAGTGATCGGTCATCCGATCCATCAGCTGGTGCAACAAAGGGTCCTCGGTATCACAACATCAGGGATCCTGTTCACAATATTCAAGGGTCCATCCCAATAAAACCAAACTGGAATTTTGTTTCAACAAACCAGGATCAGATGAAATGGTTTATATGTAATATTATAGGGTTTTACTTAAAAGATTAATTATTTGTTTGAAGGGTTATACTGTCAAGGGGCACCAACACCTAATTTTTGTTTGTCTTAAACCAACATGTTATAAACCACTCCCATAAAACCGAATGACACACCAAGAATCCCTGAAGTTGTTGATGGGCGACTTCCACCTTCTCACACACAAGGAAACCAATCGCTTGGTGCCCCATGCGTCAATGTACACACTCATGGGCTTCGGCTCAACGTTCATCAAAACATAAAGCTGCTTCACCTCTAGATTTTTTGGTGACCCTATGTTGTAAACCAAAAAATTGATTGCAACTTATACACGCTGAACTTTTTTGAAACCATAGCCTCATCCTTAAGCCACTCCACCGGGGGAGATTTCACCTCCTCTTTGGAGTGGGAGCCCCAAATTTGCAACGCATCGGAAATGGCCATACGGTTCAAGCTCAAGGCTTGAAGGGTCGCTAACCCTGTAAGCTCAGGCTTTGGCCACGTCAACATCCTGCCGCCTTCCCTCAGATTTTTCCTGACGTAGAAATGTTCCTCCAACAGGGATGCCAGTGCATGGCGTGGTGGCCACTGCGCCTCGCTATCATCCAAGGAGTCCTCAAAGGCAACGACCATTGCAGGACGAGGATTTGGGGCAGGCTCTGCCATTCTGCGGTTCAAAACAGCTGATTGCCAATCCTGGGGCAAACAAAGGTCTGAACCTCTTTTTCAAATGCTGCAAATCAAATGGACATGTTGCAAATGGTCTCATTTGTCGAAATGCTTGCAAGACAATGTAAAACCATGTTGCGGCCAAAATCCAACATCTCCACCATTGATTTTGCAAGTTCCCACTCCAACCAGCAGCCACGAATTGGGCCTCGAAATCCAGGCGCAATCAGCTCAGCAGCGGCCATGACCTGCGCGAGGGGGTGAGCTCTCCAAAGAGATCGATGGCAAAAAGGGTAATATAAGGGGATGATGAACTCAAAGTTGTTTTACTTGGTTTTAGCAACCAGAATTGAGTTGTAACCCCCAACCCCTAAATTTTTATTGTAAACACAAAGATAGTTGGGTTATGACCCCAAACATGGATCGTTGGCTAGGGGAAACTTGAAGCTCACAACTTGGGCATGTATTTTCATTTTCTTCCCTATAGCGTTTGTGCGCGCACCAGCACTGTCAATAGCCGTGGTACGGCCCCCAAAGCCTGAAAAATTATTGCTTTTCAAGATCTGATTCTACCAACGTGGTAGAAACAAAGTGCTGGTTTTCAGCTAGAATCCTGGTATCAAAACATGTTGCTTGTAGGCTTCGCCCATCCAAAGTCGAAAGCCAGGCAAAAACACATGGGCTGGACTGCAAACCCCTCATCGAATTGAAAGAAAAATTTCCGGGCAGCAAGTCTTTCACTTTTGGTTGGTCGCACCCTTCCTCAAATCTTGGCTGGCTAACCCTTTGGGCAAAACCCAGGAATTGATTTCCCTAAAACGGTTCCCTTATCTGATATATATATATATTTATATTTATTTGTAGCCCATACCCAGTGCAGCATGTTATGTCTTTTATATCTATAATATAAATATTTAAACAAATAAATGTACTATTTACTATAGTATGCCATGACATGTTGCTTGGCAAACGTCTCCTCTCCAGCGTGTACCTTCGATGGTGCACCCGCTGTGGTCTCCTGGCAGGTGAGCTAAGAGAAACCCATGTAGTGAGTGGCTCACGAAATCAGCCTAAACATGCAACAAGTGTAGAATCCCATCCTGCTTCAGCAACTCCTCACAGATACCACCAACTTTGATATTTTTCACAATGATGGCCAATACTTGATCAGGTTCCGGGAGCTCCTTGGAAAAAATGCCACACAGAATGTGCTAAAGTATTAGCGCTGTCTCAACGGTTTCGGTGCTGACAAGCCACATCCCTGGAAGAAAAAAGGGCAGCGACACATGCATCCCAGAAGCTGTCTGGAAGATGCCCTAAGCCTTTCGGAGCTAAGTGGGGCTGGTGGGGACTTATTGCACAGTAATTGGATTGAATCATATTCTTGATTTTCAAAGACCAAATCCCAGCCTTCCTCCTTGATGCGAGTGGCTGCTTCGAGGGAACACTTGGCAATTGTAGCCGCCATGGTATCTCTATAAGACCCTTTTGAGATGACAAATCTGGCCACAAAAGTCAAGACAAATCAAAAACACCAACACTTGCAATCCAGAAACGCAGATTATGCAAATGCTAGCAGAGAAGCATATCAAGCATTCAAATCTGAATGGCAAGGGGGATGGCACCTCTTCCAACCCTTCTCACACCAAAGGGGCTGATCTCTGCCGAGCCAGGTCAGACTCACGGTCGCGAGGTACCCTATAGATCTAATCTTCCCCCTTCCAGATGAGATTTATCATCACATATAACCAACATGTCCCAAACATTCCTACATGTAGTGATTTATCAAAAAACGTAATTTCACAGCAGTGAAAGCCAAAAAACGTAATTGTTTCAAAAAACATTGTTTTTCTCGAAATGACTAAAATTCTGCATACTTACGGTTTACTAGGTATACCATATACCGACCGGCACGGTGGATTGAATCATATTGTGGTGTTTTTTTTCCAGATTTTCAGTCACACTCATATCATTGCATGAAAACATTTATATTCCCATGGTATTCCCACCATATCCCATTGTCTCCCGGCCGCAGCTACAAATCACCCCCAGTGCCCAGTCATACTTCACGGTGCTAGATCCACATCGGCGAGGATTTCTCCGGAGTGTTTGTCATCAACATCCATGTGGAACCAGATAGATTAATCATTTTATAGGAATTTATAGGATATGATATAGATTTCAAGCATCATTCTATAGGATATGATATAACCATTAATTAATTTATAGATTGATTATAATTGATTATATCATATCCTTGTAGATGTGCTGGTTATATGATCTATTATCCAAAGATTGGCACACGTCTGGTTTTGGAGTTTTCGAACATCATGATATCTGTTGGAGATGACCGATCCTCTTTCTAGTTGGGTGGTGCGAACAAGTAGGATATTAACCAACCCCTGAGATAAATAGGCCATCTTACCATTATCCCATGTAATATTATTCCCATCATGTCGTTCCTCATAAACACATTGTTATTTTTAATCATTCATAGATTATAACCCACTATATAGTTGTGCTGTTTTTCCCAAAAAATGTGGGGCCCCCAGACGATACCTAACTTGTTGCATATAACTCCAATAACTATGGTTTATGATATTTATAAATATATGTATATCTGGTTGGTGGTTTGGAACAAGCCGCGGGCTCAACACCTTCCAGTGGTGCGGCCGACCCTCGCTGAACGTTGAGGTTTCGCTCACCACTGTTAGCCATGGACCTTTGATGGACGTTGGGTTTGTTGACTCTGGCAGTCCTTTGACCCTGGTCGCCAAGGTGGATGTCTTTGACTGCTGACTTGAAAGGCACTTGTTGCGAATGGCCTACTCTGGTGGCTCTATGGTCTATAGTGGACTGCTGGATGAGGGAACTGACATGGTGACGCTGGTGGATGCTCTGGTGGAGGCTCAGCTCCTGATTCCAGTGCTTGAACAAGGCAAGGACACAAAGGTGCTGTATCCTTCCATCCACTCTTGGAATGATTACTTCAAGTTGGTGGACGTCTGCTGTGGTATTGGGGGAGTTGCGCATGGAGCTCTGGATGTGGGTGTTCGAACAACTGCCTCGGCGGTTTGCAAAGCAAAGATGCTGGAGCTTCATGAGGCTCACTCTGGTACTCACGGTATCCTTGGGAATGTGGGTGACCCTTCCAGCTGGTGCGGCTGTCCCCAGCCGAACGTTGAGGTTCTGCCCACCGCTGTCTGCCATGGTAAGTTGATGGACATCAGCAGGATCGATGCTGGTGGTCCAATGACTGTGGTGTCTAAGGTTGAGGTGTTTGACTGCAGACATGAACGCCATCTCCTCTGCATGGTGCACAATGGAGCGTGTATGGTGTTTCGCCGTTTGCTGGATGGAGGCTCAGAAGTGGTGAAGCTGCTGGATGCCGCGGTGGTGACCCAGTACCTGCTCGCGGCTCTGACCACTGGACCTGACACCATGGTTTTGCATCAACTCACCCCTTCTTGGAACGACTACGTCAAGCTCCCTGATGTTTGCTGTGGCCTGGATGTTGCTCCTTCAGATCAGTGGCGCCATGGCAATGGTTCGGATGGCCTTCTTGCTGCCAGTAGCTATGTTGTGCTCTCCACTCAATGCCGACAGAATGGATTGCCATCTGAAGAGCTTGGTCTCAATGGACATGGTGGGCTGGGGACTTCCTTACACGTTTGTGGAAGGGGTCAAGCAATGGCTATGGTGATTGAGCAAATTCGGTTGCCCATGGCGATGTACACTATTTTGGGGTTTAGTGCTGCACTGACGCAATGCCATGTCGTGGTGGCTGGCAAAGTTCGGCTCCTGACGCACTTGCTTTTTCTCAGTGTCAGTAGGATTAGGGTCGCGTGTCACCCTGGTCGTGACAGGGGTGGTTCCAAGTTTGTGGCTGCCATCCTGGCGGGGTTGTGTTGCCTAGCAACTTTTGTGATTGACCACGTTACAGGTGCTTGTCTTTGGGCCCTGTGTGTAATGCGCAGATGGCTCTTGTTGTTTTCTCTTGTGCCCTTCCGACAGCTTTCGCTGCCCTGGGATGGGCTGCTTGTTTCGGTGCCTGTGACGGTGCAGTCGCAACCTAAGTAGCTGTTTACTACGGTCAATGTGCTGTCTTCGACCTCTAAGACAGCGCGTAGTGCAAAGCGGTACAAAGTGGTGGTTTGGAACTTTTTTTACTTTCCCATATATTAGGAATAATCATCCCAACTGACTTTCATATTTTTCAGAAGGGTTGAAACCACCCACCAGATATGTATATATATATATACATATATTTATAACTCTAGTTTTCATGGGGATTCTAACCCAAGAAACATCACCTCAAAGGGGACCCCACATGGAATTCCGGAAATTCCGGGAATTCCGCTCCAGGCAATCGGCCGAAGAACCGTGGTATGCCACGGTGGTGCTGAAAGGCTCCGCCACCCAGGGCGAACGCCTGGAAGGGGCGGCCTTGGGGCAGTCCGCGCAGGCGCAGGGCACCTTGGAGGATCCAACGGAAAATCCAGCATTTTGAAGGGGTACAATGTGGAGCCCCCCAGTTATAACTTGGTTTATAAGCCCCAGTAAGTATAGTTATAAGTACCATAAACCATAGTTATTGGAGTTATAAACCAACTTAGCTATCTAGGGGGCCCCGCTTTGTACCCTCTGGTTATGACTAACAGTTCGCCAATAGATGGCCCATAGAAATAGATGGTTTACCTATTAAAAACGGTGCTTTTCCATGGCGACCTGTTAAATAACCAGATGGTAAATCAACGAAATTTGCATGGGCCATGTTCAATAGCTATCTTAGTTTGGAGGGTAAGTGGTTAGGAACTGGGATACTGGATCATCCACTGACCTTAGGGATAGAATGATACAAACAGGCTATCCGATCGTCCTAATTCAACTTAATTCATTTATAAATATAGTACTTAGTACTGTAATAGTAACTTATAACTCATCTATAGATTATTATTTTAATTATTTTCCAACAGGTAACTTCTCACAGTAATGATGTTGTGAACGTTTTAATCTTGGAGAATCATGAGCCCTACCCTCTGGTGAACAGGACTATGGAGAGTCACCAATTTCAATAGGTAAATCAATGTAAATCACTGTAAATCATCACAATTCATCTACAAATATGCCATGTTCCATATGGCTATACAGCAGCTATACAGGTGAGCCACGGCGGTCCATGACTTGGATGATCCCGATGACTTAGGAATTAGGAAGCCTCCTAATATTGATACTGCTTGGTGGTTTATATATATATACATAACCACCAATATGGTATCCTATAGGTACTATATATATATACACAAGTATAATATCTAATATGATGATGACTGGTTGGTGGTTTTGAACATGGCTTTTATGACTTTCCCATCATATTGGGAATGTCATCATCCCAACTGACTTTCACTCCATGATTTTTCAGAGGGGTAGGTGGCTCAACCACCAGGATATCTCCATGGATTTATTGATCCACTGGAACCCCCAGATCTCCCCAGTTGACTCCTGATGTTCCCGATCAAAAGCAGCTGAAACATTTTAGTGGCTGTTGCCCCATTTTTGGACGAAGCCACAGAAATGTCGCATGATTGTTGGTTCGTTCCCCCATTGCTGGGCAACATCCCCATATATTACCTCATGATTGCGATTGAATACCCCCATGATAACCGTCTTATCAGTGGGATATGTTAATGGATATCCCATAATTGTGAAATATCCGATATTGCTGCTATACATAACGATATCCCCATTATTTCTGGCTCATCTCCTCATGCATCCACTTTTTGAGTTGGTGAAATCCCAATGTTCATAGGACTTTAGGATGTTTTTGGCATACCCTTTGGCATCCCCAAGGGGCTCAAGTCGTCTCCACCTCCCAAGACTACACGTCGCGTGCCAGCAGTGCCAGGCGGCACGCGAAGCAGCCGTGCAGGTGCTCCTGGATCGGATGCCAAGGACGACCCGACCAGGGGTGCGACGGTGCGAGGTGCTGTGGTTTTTGTGTCGGGAAAGTCTGGTGGGACCCTTTGGCAATTGAACAAAGCTATGAAAAACATGATTTAAATAGGTAAATCAACTATAAATGGGCAATTGTCTATAGATTATGTTAGTATATCTTAGTTTACCAGAGGGTAAAGTACCATCCGGAAATCAATTTATAGATGATGTTCCCAGCGAACGAAAGCTCCATAGTTGCCATAGTTATTGGAGATATTTGCACCAACTTAGGTATCGGAAACGGGGGACTGCATGGTAAAATGCATGAAGGTGTTCTGTTCTCTTGTTTTTTTCTTCAATCCATACTGTTTCATGACCATTTCAGTAAAATTGCCTAGCAACCATGGTTGGGGAGTGTCCCAACCGTGGTTACAAAAGCAAAAGTGGGGTTTTCCAACTGCCAACTGCTTTTCAAGTAAGTGGGCCAGAAATAAGATGGTCTCGGTGCCACATCTTTGACCCATGTGGGGCTAAATTGCCGATGAACCCGGAGTATATTATATGTATACATAATTATTATATATATAATATTTTACATACAATCTAGAATGTATAATATAATATAACATATTATAATATAATATGATAAAATATAATATATAATCATATATAATATAAAATAATATAATCTAATATAATATCACATAATATAATATAATATAATATTATATTATATTATATAATATTAATATAATATTATCTGGGGTGATGTTAGTTTAGGCAAAAAATGCAATGTCATTTTTTGAAAACCAAAACATAGGCATGAAATCGGTAACCTTTTATCCTTATGTAATATCATCGGTACTCTTTATCATGATGATTAATCTGGATTGAGAAAATATCGTATGTAATAACTTGGCATGAGGATATCTAGAACTCATAATAATAAGATCAGAGGTACTAAGGGGTTTACCCAAGATGATTTTATGAATGAGAAAATAAACGGTTCATTTTCCCTTAGCAATTCCATAGGGCTA
>Ga0126342_10004270_pt1:0-20000 | contig 24266 bp, 24 predicted proteins | sample Cyp1metagenome_FD_92528 | JGI IMG/M metagenome (GOLD analysis project Ga0126342, IMG submission 92528) | Coral microbial communities from Lord Howe Island, Old Settlement Bay, Australia - Cyphastrea 1 metagenome | ecosystem: Host-associated > Invertebrates > Cnidaria > Coral ...
ATCCAAGGAATCCAAGGAATCCAAGGTGCGCTTTTCGTGAAGCATTGCACAGCCTGAGGCCAGGCGGAGCAGGGTTGCTCTCAACAGCTATTAGTTTGGGTTGTAAATGGAGTAAAAATTTAGTAGAGCATAGTAAAGTCATAGAGGATGATAGAGGTAAAATTCTAAAATATCTACCAATTACCCTCCAAAAGTGGCTATTGAGTCACCTATCATTTATGGGTTGGAGTGACCCTGAAGTAAGTGATTCAGGAACTGTTAAGTGATTAGGGATTGGGGCAAACTTGGCCATCCTTGGCTTGAACGGCTCAAGCTTATAGACTCCATGGCTGAAAATGGTGGCGAAATAGCCGAAGAAATCAGGAATCCTTCCAGCCGGATCTTTGTGGATTATAGAATTCTACCTATCAGATGGTTGGGAAATTCACTAGTTCCTTGGCTCCCATGGCTCCCATGGCTACTAACAGGAAGGGAATATGGATTTGAATACAACCAGAGCTCTGAACCGCTCCATTCGCCGCCGGCCTCCAGCGCCGCTTTCTGCGACTCCTTGTACTTTTCCAGGGCGCGATACGCATCCGCGCACAACATACAGGCAGAGCCCTCGGCCGCCAAATTTTCCACTCAAAGTGTGGAGAAAAGCCGAGGAAAAATATGGAAAAATAATGATCAATCGGAGATTTACTATGATTTCACTGGTGAGAATGGGACATGACTTGGGGGTTGTCCAAGAATGGGGTTTCATAAAGAAAAGGATGATAAAGCAAAGGATTTTGGGGGCCCCCTGTATTTTTGGGCAGGCCTGACTCAACTGCACGACCCAAAACCAAAGGCTGGATGATTTCGCCCACAAACAGAACGGAAGGCTTTCGTGGCCAGCGTGCAATATGGAAACATTTTGCCATGGATGAGCCTCCGGCCCTCAAACAGATCTGTCCATGGAAAAACCCAGGCTGCACCTGATTTCGCATGAAGCCATTGGATTTGAAGAGCTGACTCGCTTCTTCTGCCACTTTCAGGGCTTCAGGGTATTTGCTGCGCAGCATGTGCACCTGAACGGTTCGGCCGATGCCCCAGGCTCCGCCCCCCAGGGCTCCCCCAGGGCTCCCCCAGGGCTCCAGCCTGCGAGAGCGAGCACATGGAGGAGCCCAACACCTCCGTGATACCTGTTTGCTTCTCCTTAGCTCGATCAACTCGAGAGCTTTCAAGAACCCAAGGAACCCAAGGAATTGGTTCATCCATCACCGCTGCCACACGATTCCCTTGTTAATCTTGTTATATCGATGCTTGGATCTGCCGGTACTTGAAAGCTCCATAAGATCATGAAAAAAAAAAACTGTCGTGGGTGAAGAATCGGCTTCAGGATTTGTTTGTGGTTTGTACCTTTTCCCCTTCAAAATCCTCGAAAGTTCCCTCCAAAATCGTACCAGAGACATTCTGGAACAGCAAATCCTCCAAAAGCCAACAGAAATAACAGAAATGGCAAAAGAAAAATGGCTTTGTCTGAAACTTGGGCACCCACCAGTTGATCATCCATGTTCATCCATGAAAATCACCCTTTTTCCCCAGAGCCCAGAGCCCAGAGCCCCAAAAAACGACGGTCGGACCAGCAGCATTCTCGGTGCACAACTTGATGGCCGTCCGTGCTGACTTCTCAGCTTTGTCCAGGGCATCCCTTCAGCAACTGCTGCTGGTTGCAACATGTTCTGAGCCACTGGTACACTAACATAGCTATTGCATATGGCCAGTATTGGCCAGTTAGAGTTGATTTACCTATGAAAACTGGTGATGTTCCATAGTTATGTTCCATAGTTATGTTAGTTTACCAGAGGATAACCCACTCAAAAACACGGGAGAACCCGTGAATCGTGGACTTGCTAATCAGGCTTGCCAACCCGTTTCTACGTGGGGTGCTTAACGAGTTTTACAGGAAGTTTTCTACAGGTCGGCCTGAAGTGGAGCAAGAGTTCCTCTCAACCAAGACCAATTTCAATGACTACCCTCTGAGAAACATACAAAAAACTATGGAAAATCACCATTTTCAATGGGTAAATCCACTTTTTCTATGGTCATTTTCAATAGCTATGTTAAATTACCAGAGGGTACTTTTGATGACAACTGTCTTACGTGCAACCTCAGAAGTGGAAAACGATTGCGGTATGCTGATGTTTCCAGATGAAAAACTGACCTTCAGCCACGAAAATCATCGAAAACCCACTGGTGGGCGAAGAGAAGTTCACCCCCCAATCCTTGGAGTTTTCCAATCTTTCGTTCCAAAGAGATTCCAGCGAGTTCCCACTTGCCGAATTGACCCGCGCCGCTCGCGCCTGGCGTGTTTCTTCAGGGGCTTATCAGATCCCACTCTGGCGCCCTCGATCACCGCCAGCTGCACCGACTCCTCGCCATGAAGTCGGTCAAAAACATGAGACCAATCGAGCAATGGCAACCCCAAGTCATAGATCGAAAAGTTTTTGGAAAACTGGAAATATCTGGAAATATGAGGGAAATTAGATGAAATTAGTTCCAAATTATACATATACCATCCCGGAAACACGTTTCGGATCGTTTCGGCATCTTTTTGGGGGTTACTCGTGGGCCAGTGGACTCCGTTTCTTGTTGATATCTCGCGTCTCCGGAGAGAAAGGCAACAAGAGGAAGGCTTATACGAAAAAAATGCCTAAACGTGTTTCCAGGATGGTAAACAAATTATACTTAGCTCATGTTGCCAAATTTCCCACTTTTCTATCTATGACTTGGGGTTGCTATAGCCGAAGGCATGGTTCTGCAGCGCCGCTCAAACGCATGGATCTCCCTCTCTCGCTCTGACATTTTCATCCATAAACATCTTGTGGGTTCACAGCCATCTTAACCCCCAAAAAAACAGTGGTAATTTCCACCACACCTGGAAGGGAAACACAGAGAACCCCCTGCCATGACATGCAGGAGGGGGAAAGACTACTAAGAGTGCGATGTGCGTGTATATGTGTATCTGCAATTATCTGCATGCATGTACATTTATAATGGTTTATATACATATTATAAATATAAAATGATTTTTACTTATGTGCACCCTCCGGTAATCATAAACACATAAACAAGGCAACGGACCCAGCTGTAGATGATTTTCCCATTAAACACACCAAAAAAAAAAAAAAAAACTCAATTTCTCTGACACTGAGACTGTGTATTTCCCAGCTGAACAAAAAAACACCAAAGGGTCGATGCGAAACATCGACAGGGTTTCATCGTCCTGAGCCACCAAGAAGAGCATCGACGCTTCCTCCACGGGATTCTCTTCTCCGCGAAGGAGTGCCCGGCTGCGTTCACCCGCCCTGGGACATCTGGGACATCTGGGACCACAATTTGGAGTCCAAGTGGGTTAAACTTACGACACTATCAGAACAGGCCTTGGGATCAAGCAACACAAGCCGTAAACATGGTAATGGGAAAGCCCACCATAAATGGAAGTTTTACTGGAAAAATCAGCTACAAATGGTGATTTGTCAATTTATCGGATGGTAAGAAGTTCGATTTTCTGCAAACATGTTTGCACAGGTCTGCAAAAGTTTGTCATCAACAGTTCCTATGAATCAGCGACCCATGAGAACAAGATCCAGCATCGGAACCATATCCCAGACGTCCTATCTGAGCCCCTCTAAGTGTCTTGGGATGCCCCTGAGAAATGTGAAAACATTGGATCGTTCTCTATAGATATTATAAATTGGCGATGTCCCAGCCAGCTTAAATTATTGGAAGGTATTTGAGCCAGGTTTGCTGTAAATATGCGCCAAACCATCCCAATGATAGGAATTATGTGGCATTGCTTGTCTGAGCAGTGTCAAAAACCTCGTGGATGTATCCAAAATAATGTTTGGTTTTATGGGGATGCCCATCGTGCATTATGATTATCCCCAAAAAAAATATGTGACAGGTAGCAAAGCCCTTCTATACAATCATCTGCCAGTCATCACTTATCATATATCTGGGTAAATTATAATATTTCACCAACCTGAATTAAGGCCATTTGGGGATTATTTCCCTCACTAACCATCATTCCCAGTGAGGTCGCAGTGAGGTCGTTATAATTTACCCAGATACATATCTCAATTATATCCCCATATCTTTGATACTCGAAATCTCTGGCACATGATGGTTAAATGCCCAGCTTTTTAACTAACCAACAGATGGGTACGCTAGAAGCTGATTCGTTTCAGATACACCCAAAAAAACACTTTTGGAAGGTTGGGTGTATATATATACATACATATACATATATATATATATATACGTATACATACGTATATACAAATACACATACACATACACATACACATACATACATACATTACATTACATTACACTACCTTACCTTACCTTACATTACATTACATTAACATTTACATTACATTACATCAACATTAACATTTAAATTACATTAACATTACATTACATGACATGACATGACATGACATGACATACACACATACGTACGTACATACATACATTACATTACATTACATTACATTACATTACATTACATTACATTACATTACATAACATACATACATACGTATATATATATATATATACGTATCCGTATCCATAATATCTCCCCATGTTGATTACCATGAAATCTCCATCTTTGTCGGTTGAAAGTAGGTCCCACCTGATGGCCGCTTTGTGCTGTTCTTGCTTGGCATAAATCTCCGCCAGCAGCCGCAAGGCTCGGCCCTCCCCGCTTGCTAGGCCCTCCTGGTCACCGAAGACCCAGGGAACCACAGATGGACTGGTGACTTTTTTAGGAGCTAAAGCATCCAATTGTAGAACCCAAATACCCTCTGGTAATTTAACATAGCTATGGAAAATGGCCATTTATAGTGAGTTTTCCCATTAAAAATTGTGATTTTCCATAGTTATGTTAGTTTATCAGAGGGTAAAGCATCCAATTGTAGAACCCAAATAAATCATCCCTATTGTTGATGGTTTACCATGATTATCCCCATTCATGTGAGAAACCCAATGTGATTTTGGGGATAATTTGGGGATGATTTATCAACATCAACCAAATTATTCCCAAAAAAATGTGATAATTATTCCCAATGATAATGTGACTTCACCGGGCCATTTATGAAAAACATCCCGCTCCTCGCTGAGCATCAGCTGCGCCTTCACGGCCTTGTCGCGGGCTTGGTCCAAGTCCTGGAGAGAGTCCATGGGCTGCGCTATTTTTGCCCTACAAAAAATGCGGAAAATTGCGAAAAAATGAGGCAAACCTTGGGAAATGTGTGGGCAATGTGGGAGTTGATCGATTTTTGCGGGTGAAATTTTGGAGCAAATTTAGAAGAACCTAGGACGAGAGAAGGAAATTAGAAAGATTGGAGGAACTGTCACTGGTTTGTGGTTTCAACCTCCAGGAAAATATGCTATTCTGTGGCGATCATCCTCGCACTTCAAGGGCGGTCTTTTTTTCAATGATGTGGGGTCTGGGGGCTGGGGGTGTGTTCACTCGCTGTTTCGGCCTGCGAGCGCGCGAGGGCCTATGGCAGGCTCCGAAACTAAGCAGTTTCCGGTGGCACAATAGTCGTTCAAACCCAGTTGTGAATTTCCAGCTTCGTTTCCAAGGGGTAACTGGGAAAAATGGGATGGGGTAACGAACGATAGACTGGGGATATCAGCAACGCAAAAGAAATGTGGGCGGTGATGCTCAAAATGAATGGCCTCCGGGCTCCTGAAATTGGCTATTGGCCATTGGTTGTAATACATGAGAAGGGGTGGCAATGGGCGTTACCCTTGTTTTTTTTCTTGGTTGAATTTGAAGTGGCTCTAGGCAACGGCCTCTTGCAGCACATGGAGCGAACCAGCGGCCAAGAGCGCTTCAGCTTCTCCCTCGACATCACCTGCAGAAAAACTATGTGGATTTAAATGGCCATTTATAGTGGATTTTCCCATTAAAAATTGTGATTTTCCATAGCTATGTTAAATTACCAGAGGGTATCATGGCCCCCAACATTTCAGATACCTTGGGAGGGGAAGCGACTTAGTAGCCGGCCATGATTCACCAACTTCCAGTCCCGGCCTTTCTCCGAGAAGTAGTGCTGCATCTCGTTGCACATGTCCAGGGCATCCTCTGGCTGTTGCTTTTCCAGGTAAGCCTGGCAGTTGGGGCTCAAAATCCGCAGAAAGCCCCGTTTAGTATTAGATCAGTCCATTTCGGGTCTCTTTTTGGTGGTATGTAACATAAGGAGGAAGGGACTAATAATACTCTTCCCAGTGGTTCCAACCAATACTTTTTGTGGGGTCCTCGTTGCTCTGAAAAAGTTCCCGCTATGTCAAAGGGATTTGGTTTGGCAAATTCAGGGAGAAACATCTGCAAACATCAGCACCCACTACTGCAAAGACGTCACAGCTAGAATCCATCTAAATCATGATTTCCCCCTTAAAATCTCTGTTTATCTCTTTTTTATAGGTTACTTTCCCAGCTATAAACATCCATTTAGGCAGGGTTTCCCCAACCTCTGGATGCTTCAATCCAAATTTCAGGCCTGCGCCAAGGTCATCATCAGGTCCGACTTCTGCTTGGTGGAGCCGCTTTTTCGCACCAGGTCCAAGACCTCATAACCTGCTGTGGCATGGCATTCAGCACAGTTCCCAGCCCTTGGATGCCCTTGGCGCCTCTACACCAATTTGCCTCATCTCTACTGCGAGATAACCGCAAACCCGGATCGCTTCCCGCTTCCCTGTTTTGGCTGGTTTTAATGCAGAAAGCAATGTTTTTGCGGTATAAACTCTAGCGGTTGTTTCAGTCAATCCGCTGAAATCCTCATCTCTTCCAATCATTTTCTAGATAAGTCAGATAAGCTACAAAAAAAAAAAGCATTCACCAACTTCAAATCTTTAAAAAGCTTTAAAAAAAATCGTTTCGCTGGTGGCCCCAACATGTCATCTTTCCGGCCTAGTTTCAACGCTTCATCGGGCATGTGCAGCTTCAAATGCAAGCCGGCACTCACCGAGGCGACGTTGGCCTCCGCGGCCTTGGTGACTGGATGGTTTTTTTATATATACATATAAAGATTTGTAGATATATATGTTTTTATATATCTATATGTGTGTGTGTGATATATGATATATGATATATGATATATGATATATGTGTGCGTCTATTTGTTCATTTATGTAGTTACTTGATCTTGCTTGTTTGCTTGATCTATTTATCTTTTCAACGATATATTGCTTCAGGATAGTTATAACCTATTGGTGCGGTAATTACTTGTACCTACGCGCAACTTCTAATTCCTTCGGAAGTGCATGTGAAGGACCCTTCAGGCTAGGATGCAAGGGTGCTGGGATTCCTGCACGGTTGATGTTCAACAAGGATCAGAGTCACCGAATCATGTCAAAAAACACCAATGAGTTTCTCAGTGCATAGGAAGCCCGACTGTCACTTGTTGGGCTTCCAGTCATTCTGCTCACCATTGTGATTTTGAGTGATTTGGTTTCACTTGCTCCAACGACCAAACGGCTGCAGAAAAAAGAAGCGTATCTGGGATTTGTTCGGGGCCAAACATGTGGCTACCTTACTGAAGAAGATGATGTAAAATTGTCCCATGGCATCGTTTATCAGGGTTCCAAATTTTGAGACAATCCCATTTTTGAGAGGGGTCAAAGACATCATGTGTTTATCTTTCTATTTGGAGAAACCTAGTTCAACCCTGGATGCCGCAGTTCTTTCCCATTGTGCTGTGATACTTCTTCCCCACATTCTCATGATTTATCATTTTCCAACTTCGAATTGCCATCAATCGGGGCATCCCCAATTTCAGACAAAACCAAATCATATATAGTATGCTATGCATATGCATATATGTATGTGCCGAATATATCCTTCCACGATTTATGCCATCATGTGGTTGGGAAACTCACTTCATATCTCGTTGGCTCCCCGTGGCTTGTACGAGGAATATGGATACCACATCCTTAGTTTGCTCCCTCCATTCACCACCGGAGAGTTACCCTTTGGTAAACTAACATAGCTCTGGAGAATCGCCATTAAAAAACAGGTATCGGTTTCCATTATATAAGTTTTATAAAAGTCATCCAACCTCAAACTAGCGGGCTCCATTTTCCATCGCCACAAGTTTACAGGGCATCTCGCCCAGATACTTCATCCCCAATCTTCTTGAAGGCCATCCGCGCCCTCTCAGCAATGTCCAGAGCTTGTTGGAACTCTCCCTTGTCGCAGTGGGCACGCAGTAGCATGTCCATGGCGGCCGCCTGCAGCTTGAGATGCGGCTAACAGCTTGGTGCCAAAAAAGGGCATTGCCGGATTATCGAAACCCTCAAAAAGATAGAAAAGGTAAAAAATCGTCCAGTCTTCGCAAAAGTGTGCGTTTCTATCTTTGTGCGGGGGTGCTATGGAAAATAATTGGAGACGATGGCATTTTGCCCTGCAAGGAGGAACGTTTCCTGAAATTGTTTCCCTCATCCCGTTCTGGAAATGGTCGCACAGGTTCCTTTGGCGTAAGTGTTCATTTGTTCCCATTGAATGTCGATTTACCAACTCCTACTTTTTCCTGGTCTTCAGCGTTTCCTCCTCATATAACAAAGGTTTGGCCCACTAGTGGACCATGTTCGGGAAAAGATTGCAGGAAGACCCAAGGCCCTTGGATGGTGCAAGCTGCGGCTTCTACAGAGAAGCAATGTCCTGCAACATTGGTTTTTCAGCATGTCAAACTCCAGAGTCTTCAGAAATCTGATCTGGTTGGTGGTTTTAACCATCTTGAAAAATATGAAAGTCAATGGGAAGGATTATCCCATATATGGAAAATAAAATTCATGTTCCAAACCACCAACCAGTGATGTTTTTTTGGTGGGTTCCAACATGTTCCCCACTTTGGATCCGGGTTATCGGTTCAAGCATCCCTTGGATGCCCCGTTCAGGTGTGGCCTCAGCGGTCTGGTTGTTGGTATCCTGGAACACGCCGCGTCCCCCAAAGGATGGAACATGCCCCTAGTGCCCATTCTGCCCGGAGAATGATGGAGAATGGGACCTCAACGATGGAAGCTCCGTTCCTTTCGGCTTCAAAGCACTAGGATTTCATATGGCAAAAAAAAAGCACTCCACCGGAGGATCAGAGAGGTCGTGTCTGAAACTGCCGAGATGTGGCAGGTAGTTCACCATCTATATGGTTTGACCAATGATCCACCCCATATGGATCAGAATCTAAGGACCAAGCGACCAATTCAGGGCCATATGCAACCGGATGATGTCCCCATTGTCTGATGGTACATTGGTTACATTGCTAAACCAGTTCTACCCAATGATAATCCCTTCCCTGGTTTCGTACCTGGCACTATTCGTGATGGGATCTATGCCAGTTTAATGATTCAGCGATGAAACATCACCGTTGAACATGGAACCCAAAAATGATAACACGGAGTTCGTAGTACGACCATCGTGTTTCAATGTTTTTTGGTTCCACAGTTCCACGTTCATTGTCTCCTCTCTCTCTTAAATGTATCCTCTGGTAAATAGAGTTGATTTCGATGTTTTATCTATCCAAAATGATGTTCCTCTTCGCAAACTCCCAAATGGCGTAGCTCGGAAAAGCCCCTAATGCAATGGGCAAATGGAAAAATCCTGAGGGTAGATTACTGATTAATTAATGATTTTCCCATTGGTGATTAATGATCAGTGATTTTATTGTTTTTAAACTAACTATGAAAAATTGGTGGATTGTTAAAGCCATGTGACTGATTACCAGAGGAAATATCATCTCAGCATCTCCAAAAAGATGCCGCATCTGCTACTAGGATAGGGCACTTCCATGATACTTGCCGAGGACATCTCTGTTTTGGGGTTGCTCTGTATTCCCATATGGTATGGAATTCTCTGAACATAGGGTACCCTAAAAAATTCTGGATTCGAACCTCGTTTTCCCTATGAAAATGGTTATGGAGGTTTCCTAAAATGGTGGTATCCCCAGTCATCATCCATTTTACCCTCTGGTAATTTAACATAGCTATTGAAAATGGTGATTTATAGTGGATTTTCCCATTGAAAATGGTGATTTTCCATAGCTATGTTAGTTTACCAGAGGGCATAGATTGATTTTCCATGAAATAAACCATCCAGCTATTGGGCTAAACCCTCCATTTATGGGTATCCCCAGCTGGGGGATGAGTCCTGAAAGCGCTTCAGGCTCTCATGCACCGCGTTCACGCCGCTTTGGTCGCCGCGCTGCTCGTGTGCCTGGCCCGGTCATCGCCATTTTTGGGCGGCGTTTTTTAAGGCGACTAAACCCTCCAAGAATTGGGGATTCTCATTCTGGTTATGTGGCTTTAGTTGAGGATACCTGGTATTTACTGAGGAATTTCAGTCCTTTTACCCCCATTTTTTGTGGGTTTTTGTGGGTCAAGGTCATGTCACGTCCACGTGAAAATCGAGCCATTTTTTAAAAAGCCTCAGATCCAGGTGAACTCCGGGGTTTTATTGCTTAAATCTCAACTTAAAGGATATACACACATATACACATAATATATATATATATATATGTGTGTGTGTTATAAAATTATAAATATGTGTATATATATATATATATGTATATATGTATATATATATGTATATATATATAGCAAGCCCAACATAGATAGAAAAGTGGAACACCTGAAAATACGTGGCAAATATCATCTGTACCATCCTGGGAACAGTTTTCTATCTTTTTGGGGGTTACTGTATATAACTACGATTAAGTCTAGAACCTAGATATTAGCTGAAGTTAACTTTAAAATCTAGCTATCAATGTTTCATTAGCTATTCCCTGTTCACTATAAATATGACCAAAGTTATAACTTATTACCATAACTCTAAAGGCTATATAACTATTACATGAAATATGAACATGATCCGGGAAAAAAAAAAACAAAAACACATTAAAAACACATTATTTAACATCTATTAAGATCCATGAACTCAGTTTGCATTATATATATTAATAACTATATAATATAATAACATGTATATATATATACACACATATATTATATTATTAACATCAGCATCTGTTGGTTAACAACTTCTCTGCCTGGGACAGCAGCTGCAAGGCTCTCAGCTCCTGCGAGGCGCTCGGCTTGGGCGCCTTGCGTAGGATCTCTAGGGCATCCTGGGGGGCGGCCGGAGTGAACCCTGGAGGAAGACTTGGTGGAAAATTGCTGGAAAATGGCTGGAAAATGGCTGGAAGTTGATTCGTTTGATGGAAAATGGAATGAAAGTTGATGGAAAATGAGGGAAGGGTGGATGGAAAAGTGGTGGAAAACCGATTAAAACTGGACCGGAAATTGATGAAAGTTGATTGAACATGAATAGAAAATTCTTGGGAGATGGAAGATGAATTGGGAACTGACGGTGATTTATTCGCCGTGTTTTTTTTAATGGGATGCGCTGATAGTTCCGGGAAAAAAAAAAACAGTATGGGAAGACCACAGGCAATGCAGGAATCATAACTGGGTAATAACTCTGATGAAGAATCCATGATGCCCATGCTAGTCCTACGGTCCTAGTCTTTTTTTTAGTGGCCGAGGTACGTCAATGATGGTGATCAACTAGTCTTCAATCATCATGTCCGGGTGACGTTACCATGTTTGTTTGTTCCATGATCTGCATGATCTGCCCCGTATCTATCCCCATGGCTCAAGAAAGCCCGCTTGGATCATCCCACGAATCGTGGCTGTGGTGAATAACCCCGGGGATGGTAAGTCCCGGTTATGTAGCTTTTATCCCATTTGTTAATCCCCGGGGATCGTTATACGGAAGTTTCCTAAAATGGGGGTACCACTAAATCATTCATTTTATAGATTGGATTTTCCATGAAATAAACCAACCACCTATTGGGGTACGCCCGTGACTATGCAACCCCCACTTGGGTGAAGATATATATATATAAGTATAAGTATATATATATAATCAACCACTACTAGCCACTATTAAATATTAACCATTATCAACTATTAAACATAACCAATATATTATTAATCACTGTTAACTATTACTAACCATAATTAACCATGGTTAACCAGAGATCCCATCCCATCCGCCCCAACGGGGCCTCAGCGTAGCTCACCGCCAGCTGAAGCCGCCCGTGGTTCACGAACCACTGCGCGATGCAGCAGAGCTCGAAGCCCTCTGCGTAGGGGTCCTGGATCCCGGTTGGCATGCGGAACACCATGGGAAAAAATGGCTTCTGCTGGTTGAATATACGCTTTTATACATAATATTATATATATAACAGATATATATATATATATATAATAAATATATATATAACAGATATATATATATGTGTGTGCGGTTTTTCATTTTGTTCAATGTTGTTCATAGAAATCATCATAGTGGATTCATGTGGATTCACTCTCTACTCAAACATGGCAATGGAAAAACCCACCTGAAGGTCCAAATAGAGGTCCAGCGCATCCTCCGCGGCCCGGATGCATTCCATGTGCCTCCGGTTCTCCGATTCTCCCCGTAACCGCAACAACGGGGGGCCCAGTTGGGAAATGGACCATAAGCCTATCGGTATGTAACACTCAGTGAGTTATGATGATATGAAAAATTGCCCACTTAAAGACAAATTTCAGCTTCTCACCGTTGAGAAGATGTGTCAAGATGTTGGGGTGTGGCTGCGAAATGTCGTCAGAAACTCATCACCAGCACTAAATCATCATCATAATCATCATAATCATCATAATCATCATCATCATCATCACCACTTGGCTCCAGAAGTTCTCTTCATCGATTTTTCCTCTCAGAACTGGAGTTGTTTCCTCCAGTAGCAATTTTCGTACATGTACAAATAATCAAAATTATCCAATCAAATGTCTTTTGCTGGCATATTGAAATCATGCTGTTGGGTGTAAAGCCATTGTATCACCATATATCCCCGTCACTGGGGGTTGGGTCATGTTAAGTTCCCATGTTCATCCATTCCTCCAATATCACATAAGAATCACATATTCTTAGTCATATCCCCATATAAATCATATGTACGCTTGATCATGATTGATCATGATTGATCAAATCCACATCATTGCTGGTTAAAATCCACCACATTTAGTGTAGCATCCCATTTTCTTCCACATTCCCATTGTATCCCACCCAAGGTAGGGCAGTCAGTCCTCGTAGTCAGTTGAGTTTCATCCCCAGTATATTCCCATATCCAATTGTATCCGCATGACTGGGGTTTAGTCATGTTAAGTCCCTATTGAATTTTTCACTGGTCAATCACCATGTGTCCCTATGATATCCCATTAAATTGTTGTATTTAACGGTCCAATCACCATGTTTTGCCTGTATATTCCGATTGCATTAATCATCATAGTTCTGCCTTATAGTCATATAATCCATCATATGATATAGTAATATGTTTCATCATGTATCTTATTAAGCATTTATTTTTCACCAACTATGTTCTCCCTCATGTTTCTCTCTAGGCTCTAGATCAAGTCACCATTAAGTCACCATTAAGTCACCATGAAGTCACCATGAAATCCCTATTTCAAATTCTTAAATCTCGCGAAAGCCTGCCATTAAACCCCCATTAAATCCTCCTTATATCCCATCAACAATTCCTCCCATGTTAATTTAGATACATGTCCATCAAAAAACACCCATGAATAAATCTCGATTCCCCACATGTCTTCCTTCCAGATTGTTAGTTAGGTTCTCAATATTCCTCCGCTCAGCTACATTCCCGTTATCCTACTTATATCCCACTAAATCCCATACAATTCCGAATTATCATTATGCCCAAATCCTCAATGCCCCACATGATAGGGATATATGCTGATTATACCGCCACTATTGTACCCAGATAGCCCACATATATATATATACATACGTACCCTCTGGTAATTTAATATAGCTATTGAAAATGGCCATTTATTGTTGATTTACCCATTGAAAATGGTGATTTTCCATAGCTATGTTAAATTACCAGAGGGTAAATCTTATGAAACAATAATGCCCTATGAATTATCAACAGTTCCGACTTGGATTTGCTCTCCCCTATCGGATTGTCCGACGTGAATTGTCGTGTCTGGGATTTCTCCCCCAGTTTTCATCAGCAAAGCCATAGGATTTCCGTACCAAATGAGAGATTCCTATATGGAAATATGGGGATTGATTGGGATATCTTCTGGGTAACGGAATAACCATGGGGAATCGTTCTTCAGCAGCTTATCATTGTTTATAAAATCCCATTATCTCGTATTATCCCTAGATATATCTACCATAAACCATTGTTCACCTAGTGGACTCATGGATTTCCATTCAAACAAAACATCGAAATCCCATAGATTCCCATAGATTCCCATAGATTCCCATAGGTTCCCATAGGTTCCCATAGGTTCCCATAGATTCCCATATTCCCCAGCTCCATTTTTTTCATCCAAAATCCTCCGCGAAAATCGCCCAACAATCCCAGGCACTGATCCACGATGTCATGCGCCGAGGCCATGGCGTGCAGACACGAGGCCTCGCCGCGCACATCCCGCAGCTCCACGCTCAACCGCTGCGCCTTGGCAGCGAACCTCGGACGTTGGGTGTTCGGCGCTGCGAAAAGCCCGGCCGAAAAGGAGGAAATGGGACAGAAATGATGGGGAAATTCCTTGGGAAAAAACATGAGAATCACTGGAAAAGACATGAAGACCTGGGCGGAATGAGGAAAAACGACGAAAACCGATGTTTGAAAGATGTTGCGAGCAAACCGTGCGTTTGACTTGCAAAAATTGTGATCTGTCGACGTCTGACCAGCTAAAATTGGGATGATAACGATTACAAGCAGCAAAAATATGTCGAGAAAACATCTTGTTGCATATGTTTGCAATCTGATTTTTGTATAGATTCAGCCAAAAAAAAAAGTTAGGGTTCTGACCACCAAAAGGCACAACATATTAGATTCCAACTCTCAGCACCAAACTGGGGACCTTGGATTTTAAGCAGCCAAAATTGCAAAAGTTTGAGGATTTTGATCCCAAAATTGGATAGTCTTCAAGCATCCCACTGCATCATCCTAGCCAGCAAGTCTCGTCTTGTAGAAATCAACTGGCAAAATGTGAAGCTGAAAATGGAGTTTGATACCCAAATATACCTAAACTGTTTGTTGGTATCAAGATTCTTGTTGCTTGCACCCCATGATCTCCCGGCCTTCAGGCACTAATCTAGGAAAAACTATGTTCAACTTTGCGCCAAGAAGCGCCATTGCCTCCACCGAACGCTTCTCTTTCTCCTGATGGGTGACCCCCGTCTAAAGACTCCTCCCGTTATCAAACTCTCCTGGTCAAACACATCCATCATCCAATCCATCGATGATTCCCCACCATGTGGTTTGCACAAAGGGTTTGTCCAAATTCGAATGGTTTAGTAAGACGTATCATGCCTTGGCCCAATGAAATTTCTGAAAGTGCCATTTTTGGGTATGCCGCATATTTCAGGGCGACCCCCCCCCAAAAAAAAAAACGTAGTGCTTTTCATGCATCCGATTACATCTGACTGTAGTACATCCTCAAAAAAATGTTTGGACTTCACACCCCTCCTCCTATTTTTGGTGCTTAAGTTCCCAATGTTTATATGAGGGATAAACCTGCCTGCATACATATATACATTACGTTACGTTACGTTACGTTACGTTACATTACATTATTGCATTACACTACGCTACACCCCATTACATTGCATACATTACATACATGACATGACATGACACGACATGACAGTTACATTTACATTTACACTTGCATTTGTATTTGTATTTGCATTTGCATGCATACATGTATGTATGTATGTATGTATGTATGTATGTATATATATATATATGTGAGTGTGTAGACCACCATGTTCTTTATCCCCCTACCCTAAAATTTAAAATTGAAACTATTTAAAAAATGCTAGGTTTTATACAGTACCGTTTGTCCCCATGTCTGGTCGTTAAATCCCAATTATACCTCCAAGTATCCCATGATATTCCCATGATATTCCCAATAATTACAGTATATCCTACTACTGTATATCCCATTCAATCCCAAAATATCCTCATCTTCTTCCCATTCTATCCCATTACATCCCATTGCATCCCACAATAAGACTTTGTCTGAGACTGGGATATCTCCAATGGATTGGAACCTCATTTTCCCTATTCAAAATGGCTATTGGTGGGTATTCCCATGTATTCCCTATTTTAAGAAACCACCATATCTTGACATTCCACTTTTTCTCCCCTCCCAAAAACCACGACCGCGCCTGGTTCTTACTCTTGATGCTCACGTGGGACTGCACCAGCAAGGCCGCAGCCTGCCCACGCAGATCCGCCAGCTGAACGAAGAGATCGAAGGCCTCCTGCCCCGCACTTCGTGCCTGGTCAACGTACCCAGGGGGTGCCAGAACTGAAAAAAATGTGCCAGGATTTAGCTATTTGAAATGGTGAATGGGAATATTATTGGGGTACTAATGGGAATATAATAGTTATTTAATAAGCCATATAAACATATATAAACTGGATTTAACCACGAAATCATTTATGGAATTTATGAATGGGAATATTAACGAGATATATTAACGGGAATATGATGGGATATAAAAGCCTCTGGTGTCATCAGGGAAGTTGGGATGTCTCGTGTTCTAGTTGTTTATTCACTGCTATGCAGCTACGCAATGTTTTCAGAGCTGGATGGTGGCGATCATATCATGTCCTGACCGAAAACATCTAACTTTGTCTGTTCAAGGGTGCCAGGGACTCTGACTGTCAGAAAGGTTCATGCACATTTCTCGTTATTTTGCCCCCAAGTTGAATACATCAGGTCCCAGTTCTACTTTCCTCTTGCTGGCCATGTTTGTAAGGCAGTACCGTATCTAAAACACGTATGGGAAAATAAACCCCTTTAGAGGATCAGTTTGATGAATTTCCTCTTGCAATTACTTTCTTCGACTGCTCCCCGCCCTGAAACACTGTTCTGACATAGTTTCTGGCATACCATTTGGAAATAAACATTGCATATTTATTCTGACATTCTATCCGGCAGTATTTCCTGCATATATTTTGGCATTCTATCTGACATTCTAGTTGGCATCTGTTCTGGCATAATTTCATATAATTTCTTGTATTCTATCTGGCATCTATTCTGACAATCTATCTAGCATTATCTAGCATTATCTAGCATCTTTTCAAGCATTCATTCCAGCATTTTTTCTGGCATCTCTTCTGACATTCACTGTGCGTGACATCCGGCGCTGGTGAGGTCCAGCAGTGCCCACTGTGATCCGGAGCTCGCAGTTGAGATCCGAGGCTGCTGGAGGAGAGGAAGAAGGAGGAAGCAACTCTGATAAAATCTAGAGACCCTCACCTAGCAGGTTGGAAAAAATGATCGGAAATCACCACCAAATCCCCTCTCTTGCAGGTTTTCCATTTCCCCATCCAACTTGTTCATAGAAAACAACCTACATAACCACTAGACTTTCTATATTGAAAATGTGGTGAAATTGCACAATTCCCATGTTAAAATGTTGGTGGTTTGAATGTCCCTGAAAAATATGCTCGTCGTTTTGTATAGTCAAACCCATCATCCCCCAAAACATGTCTTTAACCACTTGATCTGCTTCTGTTTAGTGCAAAATCTCCGAAATGTCTAATGTTTTAGATTGTTTTCGTAATATTTGGTTTCAGCACAATATTTCCCCCTGTGACTCCCCCAAACCTTGTGACTGGTATTGGATCTAATCTACATGAAGTCCCCAAGATTGCGGCGTGTTCTGTCATTTTTTTCTCATGTCTTATCATTCTTATCCCCTTGAATCCCTTGGTGAATTCTCCCCCTAGAATTTTCTCAGGTTCATCCCCGGTTTCTGTTGGAAAAAATCCCATATTTTGGTGAACCAATCCCGATAGTTTGGGGAACCTTCCAATTTTCAATCCCAACACAATCTCCATAGGTATTCTCGAACTCCTTCATTTTTGCTGCTGAATTGTGCTGGATTTCCTTATTTGCCGAAGTTTCCCCCTCAATTCTTTCATTGGAGTAGTGTTCAAACCCTGTGTCGTCCTCTCAAAAACTGCTTGGTTGAGAACAGGATTTCCCCAATTATTGATTGCAATATTCCCCAAAATATTGGTTAGTATAAGCCCCTATACCCTCTGGTAATTTAGCATAGCTATGGTATAGATAGCCCATGTTTTTTTCGATGATTCACCGTGATGAAAAATGGACCGTTTTCCAGTCCGCAAAGTGTTAAATTACCAGAGGGTAATCATCAACTAACCATCATGTATCAACTATATCCCCATAGTTTTGATGGTTAGTCAGTTAAAATCCTATAAACCCCCATGGAATCCTGTAAAATCTGTAAATCACCATATCTTGAGTGAAAATCCCCGATGGAATCCTCATGGCGGCGCGGAAATGGGCCTCCTCCCGCTTCTTGCTGCCACGCTGATCTGCATTGACCTCTGCAATGGCCAGAAGCGCCTTGGCCTGGACGCAGACATGGAGCCATGGCCGCTGGAAGATCCCCAGAAAATCGAGCCGCACATGTGGCACTGATGTGGTACGTTGTACCTCCATTTTGGGGGCCTGATCTTCCAATTGACCAGGTGTTATCCCGGATTTTTTTTCTGGGATTTTTATGTGGGATGAAAGTTCGAGGTATAGGATAAATGTGGGATAAATCTTGGATAAATTGGGGAATATCTGGGCGATTCAATGATATCCGTAGTTTCACGGGGATAAACTTGGGAACGTATTGGGATACTTGGGATATGGTAGCCAACGGGCCGCAGGTTTAGGGACATTTGGATGGGTATAACTGGGGCCATCATTGCAGGAAACTCCAGAAATAAAGGCATTCAGATCCACTGGAAGCGCAATCTACTTCGATTCTGCTTTCAACAAAGAAAATCGTGTGTCTGTACAGTGGTCTACGCATACCATCGCATACCTACTGGTGTTACTCATGGGTGGGTGTTGGCAACTTTTAAGACACGCGAGCCAACTTTTTGTGCATATGTTTGCTCCGAGAAGTATGTAGCTGAACTAGAACCACAGGCTACACTGATTGGGGGATTCCAGCACAATTTTTGCATGCTTAAATAACAATAACAACCATTCATCACATAATTATATTGTTAATTGGCTTTATAATGCAGTCCTCCTAGTCATCAAGATCCCCAAACAAAGACCCTGATTTGGTGCTGGATCTGTTCACTTCGGGATCTCTTTTTTTAAGGGTGGCTATAAATTCTACGCATTATTGGGGCGACTGCCGTCACTAAAGTTGCTGGCGGTTCCTTACACATTTACTCAGTAATTGGACCACAGCTTATAGACGGCCGTGGGGGTTCGACCAATTTTTGGTTTTTGGGGTGTGGGGTGGGGGGGTGGGGTAGGGCAGTAACGTTCTTCTTGCGCGTTCCTGTTACTTTGCGCTGGAAGATCTTCTCTTGCACTTGCACACGCACATCACGCTATGCTAAAAGATCTTGCACACGCAGATCACGCTACGCTCGAAGATCTTCTATTGCACTTGCACACGCAAATCACGCTACGCTCGAAGATTTTCTATTGCACTTGCACACGCAGATCACGCTACGCTAGAAGACCTTCTCTTGCACTTACACACGCATATCACGCTATGCTTAAAGATCTTGCACACGCAGATCACGCTACGCTCGAAGATCTTCTATTACACTTGCACACGCAGATCACGCTACGCTAGAAGATCTTCTCTTGCACTTGCGCACGCACATCATGCCATGCTAAAAGATCTTGCACACGCAGATCACACTACGCTCGAAGACAGGCAAATCACGCTATGCCCGAAGATCTTCTATTGCACTTGCACACGCAGATCACGCTACGCTAGAAGATCTTCTCTTGCACTTGCACACGCATATCACGCTATGCTAAAAGATCTTGCACACGCAAATCACGCTACGCTCGAAGATCTTCTATTGCACTTGCAC
>Ga0126342_10004271_pt1 | contig 24264 bp, 23 predicted proteins | sample Cyp1metagenome_FD_92528 | JGI IMG/M metagenome (GOLD analysis project Ga0126342, IMG submission 92528) | Coral microbial communities from Lord Howe Island, Old Settlement Bay, Australia - Cyphastrea 1 metagenome | ecosystem: Host-associated > Invertebrates > Cnidaria > Coral ...
CTGTTTCGCCGCACGGTACATTACCCTGCAAAACCATACCTTTCCGACGCCTAAAACACCACCTATTTACTACCTTTTCCGCCCCTCCAAGCAACTACCCCCCCCCCCACACCCCCTGTTCTCACTTCGTTCGCGAATAACAACCAGCCAGCTTCCCAACTGGCTTTCGTAATATAGAAACCTTGGGAGGCGTGTGCACCCAAAACGAAAAAGTTGAGGGCACGATAGCCTTACCATGTAGGTGACAATTTTTGCACCGTACATTGTCATTACATTTTCGTGGGATCCTGGAGTTCGCCGGGCATGCTCAGCACAATTTAAGGAGCATGGATTGACATGCCCACTGACGTGCAAGAAATTGTTGTTTGGTTTTTTCTGTGTGGTCCAATAGAGGGGCCAAAAATGTCCAAGAAATGTTGGATTTTTGGGGAAAAATCTCTCTCTCTTTCTCTTTCTCTCGTTATTTCAGATTTCAGGCAAACTTCCTTCTTTCTCCAGTCTCTCCAGCAATGTCTTTCTCCCCGTCCACTTCTCAAACTAGGTAGCCCATCTATCTTTCCACCTGACTGACCCAAGAAAACCGGACCTGGGGGGGAAGTCTGAAAATGACTGCTTTACGCTTATCCTCCATATTCCCATAACTCTTGTCTAGCGATGATCACTGCTACATCGCTTGTCGAGATGATTTCTATATAGCTGAGGTCTACAAGCACCACCCCGGACAAAAATGCACAGCGAGAGCACAATGGTAACTGCACATGTAGTCTCACAGCAGAACTCTGCAGCAACTTGCATGCAGAAGTCTTTCAAGTGCCTAGGGCGCTTCATTGGCTCCGGTGTTTGGTTCGAATCAGGCTCCAATCGAGAATGAAGCCAGACTTACATTATATAGAAACCTTGGGAGGCGTGTGCATCCAAAACGTACCATCTGCTGGTTGGAAAAGTTGCGGGTACGATAGCCTTACCATGTAGGTGACATTTTTTGCACCGTACATTGTCATTACATTTCGTGGGATCATGGAGTTCGTCGGGCATGCTCAGCACAATTTAAGGAGCATGGGCTGACACGCCCACTGACGTGCAAGAAATGGTTGTTGGGTTTTTCTCATCTCCATGAGGTTGCAGTGGTCGCATCGTGTGTGGTCCAATAAAAAGGCTAACAATGTCCCAAAAAAATGTCAGAATTGGGGAAAATCTCTCTCTCTCTCTCTCTTTCTCTCGTTATTTCAGATTTCAGGCACCCTCCCTTCTTTCTCCAGTCTCTCCAGAAATGCCTTTCTCTCCATCTATCTTTCCACCTGACTGGTTGCCTCACCCAAGAAAACTGGACCTAGGGGGAATCGATACCCACCGTCACTGTTTCGCCGCACAGTACATTACCCTGCAAAACCATACCTTTCCGACGCCTAAAACACCACCTATTTACGACCTTTTCGGCGCCTCCGGGCAACTACCCCCCCCACACCCCCTATTCTCACTTCGTTCGCGAATAACAACTAGCCAGCTTCCCAGCTGGCTTTCGTAATTTGTATCAACGCATACAAAAGCTGTGATCTCCAAATGGATTTAATTCCAAAAAGGAAGGGTCTCCAGGAGGTTTGAGAAGAAACGCCCTGTAGCTGGCAGTCTTCCACATGTGCTACTAGTGTAAGCTTGAAATAAAGCTCTGTGGCTCCTTCGTAGCACATCTGAGAACAACACCATGGAAATGAGAACTTGCTCTGCAACGCGTAGAAGCACTTCCTTTTAAAAGGGGCAAGGCCAGGCAAGGAGTCACTGCAAAGCCTGTAGAAACTAAACACCCCTAAACATCCTAAACACATCACAAATGATCACAAACATGATGGTCACTGAAGGCTTTGCTGAGCTTGTCTGGCGGATCTTGATGGATCTTGGTGGCACCCGATGTCTAGTGTCTAACTCGTGGGATCAGGTCCTCGCGACAGAGAACTTTCCGAAGCTTCTTCAAGCGGTAAGACAATGTCACTTGCAGCCCCAAGACCTTGGCGCTGTGGTTCCTGTGCTCTACACTGTGATAGCTGCTACCAGTATGAGGCGCTATACGAAGGTCGTGTAGAGACGTGTGAGATGCGTCGGGTCTCAAGGGTCTCAAAGGCTTTGGATTCCCGGGATTCTCTTTCCAATGCGAGTGCACAACTCGGAGCCTTTGAGGCTTTTCCACTAGGGACCTTGGCATTGATTCTTGATATCTCACAAACTTACAGAAATTTCTTCGCCTTGGCAACTTTACTTTGAATATGTCCAAATCATCTGCAGCCTGCGATGTTAGCAAGCTTTAGCAGCGAGCGAACACTAACTTTTTCGCGGAAACGTTCGAGACTCTTTTTCAGGCGAATTTAGACAGAATGTGTTTTGCGAATTTAGAGCTGCTTGGTTACGGAACAGACGAGCCCTCCTCAATGCTCACTGCTGGGATCAGCTTCCATATCTTCCATCTTGTTGAAACACCACGTGAAAGTTGCATGAATAGCTCTTGCTGGTTTAGAATGAAGGCATGGTGATTGTGTTGGAATCTTTGCCAACTGCACTGTTCTTTCTGGGCGTCGGACCACAAGGAGCCAGGGTACAAACAGTGCCTGCAGCCAATGTGATGGCATAATATAGGTCGAGGCTCCAGGGTATGAGGAATGAGGAACGACGCCTGAGTCAGCCAACGGATACCCAATTCTAAGCCTCTTTGAACAAAAGAATCAGAGATATCTTACGGTCAAGAGTCAAGAGCTTCCTCTGTACCCTTGTCAAGCCTACCCATCTCACGGCACCAGGATCACTTAGAACCAAAAGATTGGGATCACCAGAACCACCAGCCCAGATGTTGCTGGTTGAGGCTGCTATAACCAGCATGGTGGAATGAGACCTTTAGGGCAACACTTGGGGACACGCGGCTGGGACATGGGGTGGGTTTAGGGGACAAGTGGGGACACGGGGCTGGGACATGGGGTGGGTTTAGGGGATGTAGATGATCTACCAGCTGATGATGATGATGATGATGATGCTGATGATGATGATGATGATGATGATGATGAGGATGAGGATGAGGATGAGGATGAGGATGATGGTGATGATGCTGCTGATGATGGGGATGATGAGGATGATGAAGATGATGGTGATGATGGTGATGATGATTCCAGGGCGGTTCTAAGCGATCCAAATTGCGCGGTTCTAAGCGATCCAAATCCCGTGGTTCCAAGCGATCCCCCGACCCATCTCACTGTTGCGATAGGCACCCGGACCCAAGCAGAGTCTCCCAGCGAGCTGGGCCTTGCAACCCGCAATATCAAGAAATCATGCGAAATCTGCACTTCTTCATACTGCAGCAAAAATTGCACAAATGTTCTTGGTCGCTTTTGGTTGCAAATGTTCTATCTCAGGTGGATGTGCTGTCCGGATGATGGAACTTCATTGGGTTTTTCTTTGCTGACGTTTCATCACCGGTTGCAATTGTGAATTTAAGAAACACAAAAGTGATACAATTGGATTCTATCGCTAGCATCGGTCTGGGTGACAGGTACGTGCGATACCAAGATCGTCATGGCTACCAATTCTTCAGCCCGAGCTCATACAGGCTAAAATGCCAAAAGCATCCAAAAGCATTCTCAGCGCAGGGCCAATATTTTTTGGTTCAGGGTTATTAAAGCCACCAAAAAATTATTGCGTCCAAGGTCTTCAAGATCAAAAAAAATCAAGGTCTTCTAGCACCAAAAAATGCCGTTGCTTTTCTTACAACGACGTGGACACCTGTTCATGCCCGAAAACTCCGTTCATGCCGGCGAAAAAAACGTTTTTGATTCGTAATTATATACTTGTATTTTGGTGTTTTGCTAATCCACCCACCGTTCAGCTCTCTTTTTGGTACTCACTGCGATTTGTCCATGTCATGAATTACGATGTTCTGACTTCAAATCAGCAGGATGTGCGCTAGGATGTGCTGGCAAGTCGGTGAGAGGGCGGCACCTCTTCTGGAGGACCTTCAAATAAAAATAGTATGCTTAATGCTTATAAGTGAGCCTGGAGCTACTGAACCCCAGCAACATGTGAAATTTCAAGATTTCTGCCGGCAGCAGGTCTTTTAAAGCCAGAATGCTATTCGAAGTTGCAGGTGTGTTCCCAATCCTGTGAAACCTGATGCTGCAATTCTGGGACCATGGCAAGCACATCCCTAGAATGCTCGAAGCCAGTGCCTTAGCCACCCCAAGGACGACATCCATACCGATCCAATTTGTTTGAAAACACACATCCAGCACTGCCTCAACTATTGCAGTAGCATGTTATCATATTGTAGTACTGCTGTGCACCGTCTCTCAAAAACCCAACTGTCAAACGGGACTGGGCAACACTTCAGTTCAAAGCCATCTTGCAGTAAAATCAGGAAAATGATAATGTATTGATCATGTGTAAGCTGCTGTAAGCTCCAACATTGCGTAAGTGAAGCAGTCCAGGCGCCCCAACGCCAACGCCCAGCAAGCTGAAGATCTCACCACTCTGGCAAGCAAAGTAATGAGTCATGTCACTGTTGCTATGCAACCACCGTTCAAAACATTCGAAAACGCTCTTTTCAAAGAAATGCATTGCTGCATAGATAGAAAACAAACCCAGCTTCACGTTTGCGAAGCTGAATCGAGGTATGTATTTGCCTGCTAGCATGCTGCGAAAAGCTCAAAGCAAGAAGGGCAATGGCAACGTATCAGAGCTGAAATATTCACATGCAGGCACAAATACTTGTGCCACTTTAGCTTAAAGCGTGAAATGTTTTCCATTTCGGGCTTCTTGTATACCTATTCCCAAATGCTTAAAGTGCGTTCTTGCTCCCCTGTGTTCTATTGGTTTACCTTGTGCCCTGTGAAACTTCAATGTGGCGCGTACTTTACAAAGGTCATTCCAGCCAGAACCGGTGCAGCTCAGCCAAGCTCTCTCAGCAACTCGGCTGTCCACCTGCGGCGCTGCACGAGGGAGGAATCACCACAATGCCAAGACTTGCCAAATCACAAGTGCAGATATCAGATGATTTCAGTCATGATGCAAAAACAACTAGAACAGTACAGCATATATATATATATTATATATATGTAGATATAGATAAATAAATAGAAAGATAAATAGATACAGTAGATAGCTAGATAGATAGATAGATAGAAAGATACAAAGATACAAAGATACAAAGATACAAAGGTACAAAGGTACAAAGGTACAAAGGTACAAAGGTACAAAGATACAAAGATACAAAGATTGAAATTATGAAATTATGATATTATGACATTATACAGTACATATAACTGGTCAGTGGGAAGTGCTGTGCGAGATTGCGTCGTAGCATGGTATGTGGTGAGTCTTCATTGTTTCAAACAGTAAGATTGAACAAGGAGGGAAAACTGGGGACTCCTCTTTGAGTCTTTTTGGCTCACATTTATTCGTTCGGCCTTCAACATTTCAACATGTCGTTCAATTTCAGCTGTCCTCATATCTTCACATTTCATTCGTATTTCATTCAACGTGTCAAACTATTTTCAAACAATATAGTTTGAAACAAATTTCAATCTGCTTTATACAAGTGAACTTGCGCAGTTATCGCTGGCACAATTCCATACTGGGCACTGGCAAAGCACGAAACGCTCATAGTGCCGCAAACTGGCTGGAAATTGTTTAAATTGTCCGACAAACACAACGATCGCAGAAAAGAAGCACTCAGTGAATAATGGCGCACATGCAAATGTAGGAACAGAAACCAAAATGACAACATTTAGGATCGAAAACTATATATATATATATTATACAAAAATTAGTGACTCGACCCCTTGTGGGCAAGGGTCACGCACATTTGAACAGAATCTTCAATCTAATTGGGCTGTTGGAATGAGTCTTACGTGCAAATCAACAGCAAAATTGTGTCAGGAAAAGGGAAGGTCACCTGCACTGATGCAAGGAGTCCCTGCGTCCATCCGTCCATAATGCAAACGCAAAAATCTTAACGCACAATCTCTCAATCTTCAAATGTCCCTCAAACTGGTAGACCATGGAGAAACATCCGGATACGGGAAACGCGCAAATCATTAAAATTGAAACCACATGCGCTAATTGCAAACGATTCCACATGCCGGTTCTAGGCTTCATGTAGTATACCGGTATACCGATTAGTGTGATGGACCTCTATTGTGGATGTATGTCCAAAATTATTGAGTATCTTGTGGATGAGGGGTGGGCCTCTATTGTGGAAAGTGTTTTCTCAGATCGATTTTTAGGAGGAGCTCTATCCACCTTTATACGCCTTTCTTCAGGTAAAGCTGGTCCATTTACTTTACATAGCCATATCCATGTTAAAGCCTTGAAAATGCAAGGGTTCCCAAATAGTTAGATGCCTTATCAAACCCTTATTATTAAACCCTTATTTAAAAACAGCACCCAAACAATTTTTCAAGGGGGTGCCCCATGAGTGACCCAGATCCTCAATAATGTAATTGTTTGGATGGTACCCTATTGTGCACGAAAACTTTTGGGGTGAAAAAAACTCAAAACCTTTTATCCACCTTTCTTTGGGTAAGGTCCATTTACTTTAGAAAGCCATATCCATGTTAAAGCCTTGAAAATGCAAGGTTTCCCAAATAATTAGATGCCTTATTAATAAAAAAAACAGCACCCAAACATTTTTTCAAGGGGGTACCCCATGAGTGACCCAGATCCTCCATAATGTAATTGTTTGGATGGTACCCTAGTGTGCACAAAAACTTTTGGGGCGATTTTTTTTTGGATTTAAAAGGACAATCAATTGAAAGTAGATTGATGTCAGTTGAAATCCTTACTTGAGTTTATCATCCTGAATCCCCCAGGACTGGTTCCCAAGAAAATGGCGAGTTATTGAGTAGCCTAAAATTGTTGAGGGGGCCCCCCACACTAATCAGTAGCTTACACTATCCGGTTGCCATCTTGGAAAACAGGATTGGCTCAACGGAATTCCAGATATCCTGAAGACACCATAGAGAGCCTTCGTTGGGCACAGCTCTATGGGCCTTCTGTGCCCCCGCATTAAGACTGAAATGGAGAAAAAGAAGTTTTACATCTATCCAGATGGTACACACCCACACACACGTCACCCGAGCAAGTGAGCGGTTTCGATGGCATGAGCTAGTGCAAAATGTGCAGCAAATGTTCGCTTGTCTCTTTGGAACTCATCGATTTCCAAGCCCTGCTGAGCCTGCTTCGGTTGGCAGTGACTCCGCCAGCCTTGCGGTCACATGCTCACACAGGATTGTCTTTCATGGCTGAGCCCAGCCAAAAAAAGGAGGCGATCTGCCGTTCGAAAGCATAGTCAAACAACAAAAATCCACAGCCACTCATCAATGCAAGCGGAAGCAGATCAGGAAACACACCTTCAATAGCCGCTGTTAGCCGCTTCCTTTTTTGGGCTGCACATCGTGATATGTCTCCGGCAGGTTGTCTGCTCGCCGTCAGAAACATCCACGAAGGCAACAAGGATTGCTGGACCTTTGATGCGGAGTGCAGGACATCAGTAGGCTTGGGTATCCCACAATTCTTGAAGCCGGTCAAAAAAATCAAGAATGAATCATAACGCTGATGAAGTTTTGCTCAAAACAGCAAGCTGGACTGGTACACAAAAAAATGAAAAAGACCCAAGCATGCAAACTGACAAAATGTAGACACAGGAAGCAAGAGCAAAAACCAAAACAAGAGTGTTCTCATCTATGTCAAGGCGCGTTGCTGCGGAGACTGGGTGCTTGCCCAAATTAGAACCCTTTGGCAACATTTGTAAGGAAGCTGATAGAACCCGCAGCTCCTTCGTCTGGCTTCTCTACCAACATCATCACCACTTCATCCTAGCAAAAGATCTGAGATGCTAGGAGAATCAGATAGAAACCCCCAATTGCCTCTGCCCTAGCTTCTCACAAACAACAAGGACAGCAGTCAGCTGCTCATACTCATAGACGAGGAAGGCCGAGGAAGTGCATAATGGTTGATTCATACATCTGCTCTTGTCATTTCTAGCTACTCTGAATCATGTGGCATCCACTTCGAATTGGAACGATGCTCTCGTCGACTTCATCAGCAAATGCCACATTCAACAAAACAACCCCACGTCTTCAGTCTACGGAAGAGCTTTAAACAGAACACAAACCTGTACTGATTAAAATTACTATCTCGTCTCTGAGTTTCCACTCGGGCTGCAATTTAATTGCAATCGTCCACTTTGCTACATCATTGCGTTGTTGCGTGTCTATATCTGCGCGAGCACATGTGCATGTATGACTGTATGATGGTGTATGTATGCAAATTCTGCTGAAATATTTCAGAAACACCTTTTAAGGCCTACATCTTCCGCTTCGTGGTATCGAGTTGTACCTTTGCGACAAGCGTCAGAATTCGATAGGATCGCCTGTCGTGGCCAGGCGAGGAGAACAACAATTTCAATGTCCTTTGTAATTTGACATTGCCCTATTTGGCTGATGTCCAAATATTCGATCGTTTATAGCTTATGGACTCGTTTACTGATTGTCATCCCGTTTCATGTAGTCTAAATACGTACCTCACATGTTTCAACCAAAATGTCCTGATAGGATGTGAGAAACATCAAAAAGGGTTGCAATCGAAATGTGGCACAGCCTAGAACCCAATTTTTTTGTCAAATTTGGTGCGGCCGTCTCGTCACTGATTGCCCACATTTCTTCAGATTCTTGTTTGATTCTGTTAGATGTTAAATTCTACAAAAGAGATCAAAAGAACATCAGATATTCGACAAATGCACTGGCAAAACTGTCGGGCAAGGAGAAGGACGTTGTCTCATGCTCCTACTTGTATCTTCTTCTGGTCTTCCACTAATTTCACGCAAAAGTGTTGCAGAAGACAGGAGTCCAAAGATATTCATAATGAGAGTGCTGTCAAAAATATTGAGTGCTATGTGTCTTCCAACTGTACTTGATAAAGTGGAAACGTTGGCACGCACCTTCAATTGTAGACATTTTGCGTCGCTTGGGGTATGGAGGTGTACGCCATGCGCTGCCGGGGGTATTGCTGAAATGATCCCATGTTTGTCAGTTCAAAAATGAAATCTGCACACTGGCATCGCTGGGCATCGCTTGCTGAACCCCAGTGTAGCCTTCGAGGGCTTCCATAATTTGAAAGCATAAAGTGTAAAAGAATTGCATAAAATTATGCTACAAATATGTATTTGCAATCGCATCTTCGCTACATATCATCCCAGGTTTTGATTCGACGGGAGGCCTGTGTCATTTGTTCCACGGAATCCACCTCCGAAGCTGTGGTCACGTCTTTCCGCCCACCAACCTGATCACAGGTCATCCAAAGCCACGCTTAATTCTGCACATTTGGCTCGGATGTTCGCGCAAAAAAAAGATCACACATTCAGAGCAAGGACTTAAGATGAGCAAAGACCAGCCAAAACACTTCTGGTGCGAACCTCGCCTCGCAGCTGACAGCATGAATAATATTTCCAACCTGCACTTCCAACGTTCCAGCAGAAGCTGAGCCGCCACCTGCAGTCAGGTAACCATCCCAAGGGCTGGGGGACATCAGAATACAATATAATATAATATCTAATATATATATAGCATTGATATCATCATATCGGATTTGATGTTATTTGATGTTATTTGATAATGTACCATGATGACATTAGAATTTGCCAACAATTGGTAGCTGCAATATGCTGAAATGCCCCAGTGCATGCGACAGCAGCAAACAGTTCAAGGGACCCATCACCACCTTTCTGTGGCATGCTCCCATCAGGTCATACTTCATGGCATGATCTCCCAAGTGACACATGTGTGTATATATATACATATATATATATATATATATGACATTATATATTTGTATATACATAGGGACGTATAAATAAAAGCCAGAATAATAAAGGAAAGACTCATCTATAAAAGGGTATCTGTAAAGATCAGTAGCTCTCGCAAAAACTGAAAGCCAGAATTATTAGTTGCAAATCCTTTCTTTCTTGTTCAAGTGCTGGATTGTACCACGCACGAACTGCAACCGAAACCAAAACCTGAGTTCCTTGGTATGCTATGCCATCAACTACTTATGTCTCATGCACGCCTACAACTTCTTGGGATAGCAATGGAATGCTGTGCCAATTCAGGTTCAGAAATAGTCTGCAGCATCCTAGAGATGGTTGAAGTTATTGCAAGTAGAACCTGTAGCTTAGAGGTCCAAGGAATGATTCATTCCAGTACGAGCTTCCACACCAACAATGTTTAGATATATTGTGCCGAAAAATACAGCTATTGGCTCCTGCCAACCATTTCGACAGGGGATTGGGTGACGGTCTATTGTCTTGTCATTGGACCAGGCCACTAATAATCTCAGTGATCTCGAAGGCTCCGTCGTCCCTCATGCTGAAGCGGATTCCTGAAGAGGTACCAAAATTCTTGCCAAGTGGTCGAAAACGAAAGGAAAAGACTCAAAGAGCTGCACAAAGAGCTGCACAAAGAGCTGCACAAAGAGCTGCACAAAGAGCTGCACAAAGAGCTGCACAAAGAGCTGCATAGAAACAAAAAGACTGAAAGATACACGGAAAGATAGACTTCAAACTATATACTTCAAAGAGATTCATGAGTGTTCACGTTGTTCACAAAGGTCCTTCCGATAGGTGTCCCTGCAAGTCTGACTTTGTAACAACGGGCGAATCCATCCCAGTTTGCAAGTCAGGACTTTCTGCGAATCAGGAACCTGAGTTCAACCTGCGCTACTTGTGCACGTTGACGTCAAATAGGCCGGTGGGAGAGAGCACAGCAAAACTATCCAAAGATGCTGCATCGGCATTCCATTGCAGAAGTAGCAACAAAACTCACAACAAATCTGGTAGAGGACCGAACAAACCAAGGCAAGGGCTATCATCACGGAAAAAAATAAGCTACTACTTGGCATATGAGTTTTGGAAACGAATCTTTTGCAATCTCCTTGCACTTTTGACACTTTGGACCTGCCAAACCTTCTGCTTCCTTGCAGCTCCACCAAACCCCAGGCCATGCAAGGGTCACAGGGAAAAAAAACTTCACCAAGCAGTTGGTCTCCGGCACATCACAAATTTGACAAAACAGGCTAGTGGACTGAGACTGATATCAAGAGTTACAAAGCACGAGACAAGGTGGACACAGCTCGATGCCAAGAGTACGACCAGGAACTCTTTCATGTAAATTTGTCGTTCAATCAGTCTACGAAATAATGCTTGAACCATGTCCACAAATCACGGCCTAGATATGGGTTTGTACTCGATTGGGATTGTATCAGCATCTGTGAGAAATTGGCACCCAGCATCTTCACAGTCTTACTGTATCAAGCTCAAAGACAAAAGTAGACTCGAAGTTTTTGGTTCGGCATTGTTCGGCTCTTCTATTCGGATTCTCACGTGACTTTCCACTAGTGGCCGCTATGGCCAGTTCCCCTGCATACTGCACCTTTTCGCCTGGCTCCAACTCAATTAAAGAGGTTGTGATTGTCACTGATAGTGTGATAGTGTGATAGTCTGATTGTGTTGTCTCAAAATCCTGGTCCTAGTTGTATCTTGATCAGTCTGTGAAGTACCATCCTATCAAAACCAGAAATAACGTGAGACCCGGCTCCCACTGCTTGGAAATTTAAGCAAACTGCTGACTTGCCTTGACACTACATATTTTTAGAAAAACATCCGCCTTGACATCAAGTGAGAGTGTCTTGCCAAGGGTCCCAAAGGCATATCACCGCCAACTTCTTCTGCTTTGGAAGCTTCTTGCATCACCGGCTTCCAATCTACCCAGCGCCCCATAAATCTCGCCTGCCAGAGTCTGGGGACGTAGTGGGAGATTTGAAAACATGCAACTTAGACACAGATGCAACAAACCCTTCTGCCCTCCAAGACCCGTGACAATATGCACGCAGAAGACAAAACATGTTCCTGGACGACTGGCAGCATCTGGCAAACGACTGGCCATTTGCAGTCATTTCAAATTTCATTTCATGTCATTTCAACGTTTCAAAAGGCTATCAGTGGCTACTTGGGTTCCGGCCTTCTGCAGTCCTGGCGGCCCTGCCTGCCGTGGCACCCGCGGTGCCACCCGCGCTGTGTTGCTTTGTGCTCTCCATGGGCTGGGGCCTACGAACACGATGCTAATGGGCAGCAGCAGCAGCAAGCTCAGGCCACCTGCGCGCATGGCGCGCTAGGCAATCTGAAAGGCACAAGTCGGCTGCGCAGCCGACAGAGGCTGGGATGATTTGTGAGTCTGCAAAGGGCAGCGGGTTCAAACCGTGCAGTGAATTGGTGCAATCCTCATCTCAAAAACTGAAACATCACGCTGGAGGCTCGCCTAGTTCACGATAGCGATCAGCAGCTGGTTGATGCAGTCTTCATTGTTCTGCATTTAGCATTCTGAAGCAAAAGGTAGATCGTAGGAAATAGATTCACTTCTTGTTCATGTATTGTTCATAGGGGCATCAAATATTCGCATTGCAGGAAGAGCACAACCAACTGAAGTAACTCATGAACTTGCAAAGTCACTACTCATCAAAATTTCCATGAAATTATTTGCCAATCAATACTTAATATATACATACATTACATTACATTACATTACATTACATTACATGACATTACATTACACTACACTGCATTGCATTGCATTGCATTTTCCATTCCATTCCATTCCATTCCATTCCATTACATACATTTATACATACATACATGCATCCATACAAACGTACATTATATTCCATCGCATTACGTTACGTTATGTTACGTTACATTACAGACATACAGACATACATACATACAGACATACATACATATACTGTGTGTATATATATATATGCGAAATCACTTCCAGGTCCGATGGGCCATCCAGTCACATAGCAATGCATGCAGTGTTCTGCATCAGCAAGCTCAAGGTGAGTAGAAAAGCTGAGCGCCCAATGTGCGGCCCCGGGCGGGGCTCTCCGTATTCGCATTGGTAGCTGCCCGGGGCCCGCTGATCAAACATGGCTGATGAGAGAAATCTCAAAAGGTTTAATGAAGAAGATGAAGACCTGGGAAAAGCTTTGAAACGCTGGAAAATGTGGGCTACAGCCCGAATGTTGACCTACAGAGATCTGAAGCCTGAACAAAGAGGCCCTTGGATATTTAAGCTTCTGGGCGGGAAGGCCTGGGATGCATGTGAACACTTGTCTTTAGACAAACTGTCTTCAGAGGCGAAGATTTGGAAACTGCTGGAACCCCGCTTCCCCGAGAAGGAGGCCTTGGGGGCAATTTTTGCCCTTGCGGCCAGGGATGGAGAAGATTTGAAGTCATGGACTGGCCGAGTCAGGGACACTTTCGACCAGTGTCAGCGCAAGGGCAATGTCAATTTCCCACCCGAAGCCAAAGGTTGGATTCTCCTGCGCTGTGCTGGCATGTCGGAAGAGCAAAGAGCGATTGCCGAGGCAAAAAGTCAAGGGCAACTGGACTTGAACTGGCGTCACAAGCTCTTCGGTCGTGAATACAAGGCCTCGACAAATCGCAAAAGGACCATTGGGGTCTATCAAGCTGACGAGGTGCCAGATGTCCGAGGCGATCACATGGATCGAGGACGGCAATGACTTCAAGGGTGTGGAAGCGTTTCTGTCTGAGTATCAGGCCACTCCTGATGACCTTGGCGACCTTGGTACGTTCACTGAGGAAGACGCAGCTGAGGCCTTAGCGGTATCGTGGAGTGAGCAGCGACGTGAAATCGCAAAATTGAAACAGTCCAGACAGTTCGGAGCGGTATCCAAGGATCGGAGAAGCTTCAGAGTAGAAATTGAAGAACTGAAGAAAAAGACTCGCTGAAGACGGTGTAACAAACTGGGACACTGGGCAAGAGAGTGCAAAGCACCACCTGCTGACAAAGCAGCCTCATCAAGTTCATCTGCAGGTGCTCCCACTGGAGCAGGCTATGTTCAGGTGGACTACACGGGGCTGGAAAGCGTCGTGGAGATGGAAGAGCCAGAGCCCACCTTGGTAGGAGCTGCAGGGCTTTGTACAACTGGATGGCGTGTGCGAGCGTGAGGTGTTGACCGGGGGGTTCCTTTCATCTCCTGGATTTGGTGTGGTGGATAGTGGCTGCGGCAAAACACTGAACGGAGCCAATACACTCCGTCAACTGTCAGAGCTGACCGAATCCAAGGGCCATGGTCCTGTCAAGTTCAAGTCCGAGGAGAGTGTCTTCAGATTTGGAAATTATATGACAGAACGACCAACTCAGGTGGTCACGTTGCCTCTGGGCATCGCACAGACATATGGGACAGTTGCTGCGGCGGTGATCAATGGGTCTGCTCCTTTGTTGTTGCGCCGACCGACTCTGGTAAAGATAGGTGCATGTCTGAACTCTTCTCTCCCCCAAGATTTGCAGTAGAAGCCAGGGGTAGGGAAGCACTGTCATACGATATCAAGCAGGGATCGGATTTAACTGACCCCAAAGTTCAAGCCGTAGTAGATGCACAATTAAATGAAGCCAATCCTGACCTCTTGGTGGTTTGTCCAACCTGCATCCATCGAGGTGGATGGGAACATCTGAATTGCTGCTACAGATCGCCCTTAGGGACTGCCATGTTGCTCAAGAAATCTCGGGAGCAAATTCGGTTTAGCATCCGCCAGATTCGCAAGCAGTTGGCTAGTGGGGGTGAAGTCATGTTTGAGCATCCATGGGGTTCAGATCTACGGAATCAAGTAGAGATTTGTGCCTAGTCCATCCTTTCACTCTGACGCTGCATTCGGAAACGCCAAAGGCCACAGAACTCAGGCAGGATACATAGCTGCCTTCGTTGACAAGCGATTGCCCAAGAATGAAACTAGTGCCTGTTGCTTCCACGCTGGCAGGTGAGGCACAATGCTTCGCACCTGCAGAGCGCCGTAGCAGAGTGGATGTCTCTTCTTTTGGCCGAAGCAAAGCATGGAGCTTTTGATTTGAGGACTAGGGAACAGGTCCAAGGTCATGCGCTAGGACATGTTCAAGTCAAGTGTCGTGATGAAATCCCACTGGTAGATATCACTGGAGTAACCGATTGCAAAGGTCTGTATGATAATGTTTCCTAGTGTGAAGATAAGAGAGTGGCAATTGACCTGGCCATCTTGCGACAGTGCATGAAGAACTCTGGTCTTCAGATCCGCTGGTGCCCTTTGGAGTTGATGTTGGCAGATGCCGTAACTAAGGATCAATTTGAATCCAAGCGAACTTCTCCGAACTGCCCGCGAGATCAGAGAATATCAGCTGAATGCAGAAGCTTTCATATTAGCCATCAAGAACGTCAGAGAACTGAAAGAGAAGGTCGCAGAAAAGGCCGCCACAAATCCTGAGCCAGCTCTTCACCGAGCTTCAGAAAAGGCTGCAGTCCGCAATCAGTTTGCTGCCATCCAAAAACCATAAAAAGTCAGCATAAGGAAAATAAACAAGGGGCAATAGCTGCGGGGGATAACAGTAGTTATATATAATAATTAATAGCCGAGTACTCACTGGCGCATAGGTGCCTGAAGTCTTGCAGCGTTGTGTGAGGGAACAGCACTCAATCCAGAACTTATTTGCTCACGTGTGGTTCAAGGTTATTTTCGAAGTGATCTCAATCCAGTGTTCACAAAGAACATCCATTTCCCTGCCAATTCAGTGTTCGTTTCATTAGCAGTTTCTGCGATGGCATCGTCTAAGCCCAAGATGTCTCCTCAGGAGATCTCAGAGCTGGTTCAGAATCTTCACGCTATGGGGCAGCTCGAAAATGTGATGCGCGAGGCCCGTCTTGGTGTTCCCATGGTCACTGGAGAAAAAGTATGAATGACAGCAGCAAGCGCTGCCTGTTCGCCGATGACGAAGAGGACGCAGAGTTTGACTACATTCCCGGTGATGGCTATGAGGGCCCAGTCCGGCGCAAACGCCAGCAACCGATCATGCCCAAGCCATCGGGTGGAAGCAGTTCTGCCGAAGCTCCCAAGGGCTCTCTTGTGCTTGAGATGGGGTTGTCCATGGCCGACCTGGGGCAAGACCATTTATGGTTTGCCCACGGTGGCCTGTCGCCATTTGACCTGCAAGGACAAGTATGCGACTCAGATGACCTATCCTGGCACCACCATGGTGCATCGTATGAAATGAATAATTCAAGATTGTTTTTAGTTACTTTTGGCTTTTTTAGGAGTGTGAAATCACTTTCAGGTCCGATGGGCCATCCAGTCACATAGCAATGCATGTGTTCCGCAGGGATCTCAACGAGCTCAAGGTGAGTAGAAAAGCTGAGCGCCCAATGTGCGGCCCCATGTGGGGCTCTCCGCATTCGCATATATATATATTATATCATTTATTTACTATGTATGTATATATATATATTGATTGGTTGATCGATCGATTGATTGATTGATTGGTTTGTTAGTTGGTTGATTGATTGATTGATTGATTGGTTGATTGATTGCGTGTGTGGGTGTGTGTGCGAATGCATTCCCAGTTGACAAAATAGTGCTACTCCGCCTGTGTTGATGTGGATTAAACCATGATCAACCAAATTGCAGTAACCTCTATCTTTGCAGGATTTTGTATGGTTGGTGGCGACTGACAAGCTGTGGTAGCTATGGATGCTACCTGCTAGTGTTGCACGTTTCCGAACCAATTACCTTGATATGCTTGTTTTGCTCTGCTGCGTGCTTGAAATACTTGGGTGGTGTTTGCTTTGTGTGCACAGATTACATAAACATATGTGCGTGCGTATTGTTTAAGTAAGTTTCTATCATTGAAAGTTGATTGATGCTCCTTGAAAATCTGCGCGCTCTGAACCAAAGAAATCGCAGCAAGGGCCCACACATCTAAACTGAAGGAGCAAATGAATTTTGGTGCCCCTTTCTCTACCTTGGCAGGAAGGAAGACTCTCACTTTGTACCGAGCCCTGGTAGCTTCGGAAGTCGTACCGGCAGCCAAAAAAATATCAGATAGTTTTTTTGTTGCTCGTGTCCAGAGGTTCGAACTGGTATTCAACTTGTGACTAGTTAATCCGCGGAATCATTGACCATTGACCATTCTCGCTGCACCAACGAACAACCCGGAATGCCGAATTCTGCATGCCTACCTTCTTATCCTTTCTCATCGTATCTCGAATTGTCGTGCTACATATCTGTTCCGACTTCATACATTCGAGACATTTCAGAGACATAGAGCCCCTGAGGGTCAAAAACAGGCAAGGCGACACCGTGTAAATGCAGATTCCTGCAGCTCCCATTGTGGCTTTCCACATTCGCAAGGACAAAGGAGAAAAAGGGATCCAATAAATACGTTGCTCACTTCGGAGAAAGTCTGGTCTTGTACACAACTGGCTTCCAGCACGGCACAATCTTGTGTACGACCTTGTGACAAATATATTCCTTCGGATATCATGTCTTACCATGTCTTCTCTTGTGTGGTAATTTGCGTCGTTTTGTATTGGAATTGTCGGCTCGGCCTGGCCTCTGCAACAAGTCAGCAAGGAGACCAGGATCAAAAACTTGGTCTCCAGAGATCAGATCAAGTGGAGATCAAGGTATTCAGTGAGTACAGTAATCCCTTCCTCCTAATACTAAACCCCCCCCTATTACTAAACACCACAGGTAGTTTTTAGTATTAGGGGGGTATTTATTATTAGGGAACCCTATTAATAAAATTAAACCCTTAATAATAAAAACTATCTTTCCGATCTCAAAATCAATTAAATTTCTTTATATAACCCAATTAAAATATTGCCAAAAATTGGATTTCGAAGCTTCCCCCTAATACTAAATTAAGAACCTCAATATAAAAATATACATCGGACGGACCCTAATAATAAACACCCCGGGGTGAAATAGTTTTTAGTATTAGGGGGGAAAACCCACAAATGGTAGGTTGATTTTTAAATTGTTTTCTAAAGGGGATCAAGTAAAAAACAAATTGGCCAATCTGAAATTTTCTGAAATTGGAGATGGACGCCTGTTTTTAGTATTTGGGGGACGTTTAGTATTAGGAGGAAGGGATTGTTCAGTGAATATTCAGTGAATACAGAACTCAACTGCATTTCACTGGATTTCACTGCATTTCTCACATCTGGTCAATTGCCAAGCAACATCAAGCACGGTGGTAAACCTTTCTACCCATCAGATACCTTTGACAGAAACGACCGTCATACACTTCTTGGCTCGCAAAAGTGTATTGTACACACATATGTGTGTATATTTATATAGAGGAATAATAAAGAGAATAATAACAATAATAATAGTAATAATATATACATGTGTGTGTGTGATCACAAAAATGTTTGCATAAATGGAATCCAGGAAAAGAAGGCAAGTTGCTCCCTTTCCACATAAGCTCAAAAATGTCGAAAGAGGTTGAAAGAGATATCTCCCACAGGATACGGGGAAGAACTCCTAACCCGCTGCCCATGCTCTTCCAAGCAGCAACCGCGCATGCTGTTGGGGTCTCCATGGGCTCCCCAGAATGCCACACATGCTGCAAATGCCTTTGATGGCAAAAGATGGAGGTACATGTTGCCTGCTAGGACGAATGTAATTTGAATCCGTCTGGTGCTGTTTTCTCTCAGCGTCAAATCCGTTACAGTCTCTGAAACAGAAATTGCACCACAAATCGGGGCACAAGCAAAGCGTCTTCCAAAGATTCCCAAACTAGATGATCATCTACCAAAAGCCTCCAGAGTATACAAGCAGGTTAGCAAAGAAATATCGATTACCCGCACTTGCCAGTGGCTTGCCAACTGAGTGACCAGGCCACTCTTCAATGCCAGAATCGAGTGGGCCAATTGCAAATACACAGTTATTACGGTGCTAGATATTGAGACAGACAGAGCAATAAAGCTTGATCATAAGATATAATCAGGCATGATAAGGTACAATCAGATATATTGAAAAAATACAATATAATAAGATATGAAAGGATGTTAAAAATACTATAAGATGTTAAAGGTTGTAGTGAGAAGTGGCAAAATATAGTATGCAAGATATAAAAGATGTGATCATATATCATCAGATATGATAAGATACTATAAGGTGCGACAAGGTATGATAAGGCATGATAAGATATGATAAGAGATTATCGGATATAAGACAGGTATGATAAGATTGAAAAGGTAAGATATAATATGAAGACATAAAGGACATGAAAAGACATGATAAGATATCATTGGACGAAAGAAAATAGAGTTAGATAACATAAGCTATAATACAATTTAAACAGGTATGATAAGATAAGAAATAGAAAGATATGATAAGATAAGATATAACAAGATACGACAACATATAATAAGGTGTAAAAAATGCCTGACAAGACAGAATCATACGTGGTAAGATGTTTTTTTTTTAAAAAAAAGTCTTAAAAGGTATGAAAAGATAAGATGTAAGCAGATAAGATACAATTAGAAAAGGTACACCGGGATACGATATATATACATACATCTATATATATATAATATATATACATATATATATATATATAATGATATGATCAGATAAGATGTAAAAAGATCTAATAACATATAACTAACCCAGCATACAACCCCAATAGCCAACTTTCGCGCTTCCTTTGACGCCAATTTGGTATTGACAGGTGAGACAGCCTGGCCAAAAAAATGCCATTCCTTCAATACCACCAAGACACCGCCGGAACACCGCCAGAACACCGCCAGAACACCTCGTAATACCCATGAGGCGCAAAGCCGATTCCGACTTTTCAGAACTAGTAAAACGCTTGATAAGGAAATGTGTCTAAATGATGGAGACCTCCCACATTCTAAGATTCTGATTGTAACTTGATTGTCCTCAAGGAAAAAGTCAGTTTTTGGGAGAAACCCTTTGCAGGTTTTTCGGGAATTGGTGGCGTTTGTCCTGATGGTGTCTGTCCTGCTGGTGTCTTGCCGGTCTCTGAATAATGTTTCGGTGGTTGTTCGTGTCTTGGTGGCACTTTGGTGGTGTGTCCGTAGTGTCTTGACGGTGTTCGGTCGCTATCTTGGTTTTCTGCTCATGTTTTAGTGGTGTTTCTGAAGGGCAACTAGATATCGACTTCTTAAAGAACACCTACAAGTTGATATATGCAGGCGTAAAGTGGCAGCTGTAAAGACGCAGGTGGGGATCAATTTCTTGAAAACACCTACAAACTTCATGGTTTCTAATTTTTTCCTTGGGGCGGCCGGGCAGCGTGGATTTATGTCCACAAAACTCAACCCTCTGTCACGAAACGTCGATCGTCATACATTGAGGTCAAATTGCAATGTGGGTTTGTGCCGTGTCGACCCTCTCCCACAAAATGCATCTCGATCGTCAAAAGCTGTGGGTGAAATTGCAAATTTGCATGTTTGCTGAACTCTTTCGCGCCAAATGCGGGTCTGCCGTCGCGAATCATGTAAAAGTATGTCTGTGCAAAAACGTCCGTAGGTAAAAGCTCCTTGTGTCAACGCGGTCCTTTGTAAAGGCACCTCTGTTTGTTTTGGGATATGTGATATGTGCGTTAAGTTGCTCAGTGTTAAAAAAAAATGTGTGCAAAAGTATTTGTATGCAACAGCGTTTCTGTGTGTGTGAAAGCATCCCTGTGTAAACGCATCTCTGGGTAAAAGTATCTCTCTGTAGAAATAGTTCTATGTAAAAGCATGTGTGATTTTAAAAAAATGGGAAAGAGCATGCGTGTGTGAAAAACACATCACCCTATGCAAGCATTTGCGTGTAAGCGCGCCTGTCACTGTCTGTCAAATGCATCTCTGTGTAACAGTGTTTGCGTGTAAAAGAACCTCTGCATAAAGAACTTGTATGCAAAAGCACTGTGTAACTGTGTAAACGTATTGGTGTGTAAAAACACATGTGTGCAAAAGCATCTCTGTGTAAAGGCACCTATGTGCAAACCCGCTTGCGTCTAAAACTTTGTCCTGGCAAATCATCTCTGTGGATTTTTTTTGCGTCTTGAAGCGCCTGTGTGTAGAAGCATCTCCGTGTTGAAAGCATCTCTGTGTAAGAGTACCTGTGTGTACAAGAATTCCTTTGTGAAATCATCTCTCTGCGTAAACCCATCTCTGTGTGAAGGCCCCTCCCTGTGTAAAAGCACTTGTGGGTAAAAGAATCTCTCTGTAAAGTAAAAATATCATGTGTGCGTAAACGTACAAGTGAGAATGGATAAGTTTTTCCAGCCTCGCCCATGTAGAAGTCCCTGCCTAGAATCGCCCTGGTCTAAACCACCTGTGTATAAAGGCACCTCTGTGCACCGGTATCCTTGCAAAAATACCTCTTTGCAAAAATATCTGAGCGTCAGAAACGCCTCTGTATAAATGCGTTTCTGTCTAAACAACATCTCTGCGTAAGAGAACTTGTGTGCAAGAGTTTCTGTGTACAAAGGCCAAAAGAAACCGTGTCCAAAAACACCTGTGTGTAAAAGCATTCCTATGCAAAAGCACCGCTACCTAGAGGCATCTGTGTGTAGAAGTCACCGCGTGTCTGTGTATAAAGGTTTTTGTGTGTCTAAGCATTTCTGTGTAAAAATACCTGTTCATAAAGGTTTTGTATGCAAGAGTTACTCTTGGCAAAAGCATCTGTATGTGCAAACGTCTGTGCAAAAGCAGGCCTGTGTGAAAAGTACCTCTGTGTAAAAGCACCCGTGTGTAAAAGCATCCCTGCATATAAGCATCCCACTGTCTAAAAACATGCGTACAATATTTTGGTCGTCTGGCATTAGAATGTCTAAGCTTTGGGGTATTTGCGCAAAACTGCTCGGCATTTGCACCATTTTGCGCCTAGTACCTGTACACTGCATGGCATTGTGCAACATCAGTTCATTGCGCAGAACTTTGCCATCGCACAAACTTTACAGCAATACGAAGCAACAACTGCAAACTGCATGATGTTTGCAATATTTGGAGTCATATGCGTGTGGTTTTACAGCGCTCTGAAGCAAGAAATCTGTACACTATAGAATGCTTAATGCTTGCAGCATTTCGAAACCAAAAACTATTACTTGCACAGTATGCGCCGCATACTGGGGCAAAATTTAGTGCATCGCATGGTGTTTGCCGTATTTTCTAACTATCACTTGTAAACCGCATGGCGTTTGCAGCATTTTGACACTGACATCTGTAAATTGGATGCTGTTTTGCGGCTTTCTGAAGCTCAAAGCTGCAAGTGGCATGGTACTTGCGGCATGTTGAAACTATTATCCATACATTGCAAATAGTGGCATGCTGTTTGCAGCGTGTTGCGACTGAAATCTGTAAACTGGACGGTGCTTGCCACACTTCTTGTAAATTGCGTGGGACTTGCAACTCTTTGAAAGTAACATGTGTAAATTGGAAGGTGCACGCAGCATTTTGGAGCTAGGCCTTTGTTTCTTTCTTCCTGTCGTCCTCCTTCCTTCCTTCCCTCCATCCTTTCTTCCCCTCCTCCTGTCGAAAGTATTGTATTTCTTTCCTGTTGGTTTTCTATGCTAATTTTTTCTAATAAATTTGCCCGCGCGTCTCGGTGCAAGCGTAGCATGCAGCAAGTACGTCGGCTCCTCCAGTGAGGTGAGCAGACCACAGCCCTGGTTGCTACATGGCATCAGGGAATGTTCGCAGTTGTTTTGGTAGAAGCATCATGGTAAGCAGATTAATTCTATTCTAAATATATCTTAACATCTGTATTGCTCCCCACCTCAACCCAAGCCTGCAAACGCAATGCCGTCGTCATCGTTGTCATCGTCATCGTCATCGTCAACATCATCATCATCATCATCATCATCATCATCATCGTCATCGTCACCGTCACCGTCACCGTCACCGTCACCGTCACCTCCTCCTCCCCATCACCGTCATCGTCACCATCATCAATACCACCAACTCCATCACCATCACCATCATCATCCTCATCTTCATCACCAGTTTCATCGTCACCTTCAGCAATCATGATCATCAGCATGACAATAGGATAGAACTTATAGAACCGTTAAACTACCGAGTGCATGGTGTGACTAACCTAGAAAACACACTCAAGCTTTGAGTGACACGCGGGGAAACGCCACCAAGACACAACTAACCGACCGCCAACACAACTGCCTCAAGGCCACCAAGATACGACCAAGGCGCTGCAAACACCTTGTATCAGCATGGAAACCGCTGAGACACCACCCAGGCACCACCGAGGCGCCACCTGGACACCATGAAGGCACCGACGCACCATCGAAAGAGTACAACGCCATGCAGACACCTGCCAGGTACCACCGTCAGACTGCCAAGACATCTCCGAGACACCACCAAAACACCACCACAGAGACACCACTCGTGAACCCGACGGTGCCCGTCCGCCTGTAGAATTAACAACCCCGAGCTATCGCTATTGGGGAAAAAGATCTAATAAGATATAATAAGATTCAAAAAGAAAAATAAGACATAAAACAGAATTAAAAAACAATATTTTTAACGGTATAAAACGATATAATAAAAGATTCTCAGAAATAGTAATATCTTATGAGATATCATAAGATATGATAAGGTTAAAAAAATCTGAAAAATATGAAAAAATACGACAAGATATGGTAAAATATGACAAGAACCAAAATGGTATGATATGATATTGACAGATATATAAGATATGATAAGGGATTGTGGGATGTAAGAAGATATGATAGGATATAACAAGTTATTGTGACATATGAAAAGATATGATAAGACGAGAAATAACAAGGTTTGATAGCATAGGATATATCAAGACATGATAAATATACTAAATAACAATTTGTAGTAAGATAATAAGATCTGACAAGATGAAATCAGATATGGTAAGATATCACTGAAGGAAGTTTAGAAGTCAAACTTCCGACAATATGGACAGATGGAAAAGCAGAGGCGGGTCAGAGAGGCGAAGAGAAGAGAAAGAGCGAGGCGCGCGAAAAGGCAGGAAAGTCGCCAAAGACTACATTTTTCCAATGATTTGTGGCTGCGGAGGGCCGAAAAGTAGGCTCGCCAAAGCGGCGGGTGGTCAGCTGAGAGATGAAAAGTCGCACGCCGTTGTGTCCAAGTCAAAATGCACAAAACACACCAAGTTCGGACGACTTTTGGAAGTTGAGATGTCTAAAAAGTGTGCGTCCTTGTGGCGCGAAGCACATTTCCAAGTCAAAATGTACAAAACACACGACCACTTTTCGAAGTTGAGATGTCGAAAAAGTGCACGCCGTTGTGGCGCGAAGCACATGTCCAAGTCAAAATGTACAAAACACACCATTCCCGGAACACTTTTGGAAGTTGAGATGTCGAAAAAGTGCACGCCGTTGTGGC
>Ga0126342_10004272_pt1 | contig 24263 bp, 18 predicted proteins | sample Cyp1metagenome_FD_92528 | JGI IMG/M metagenome (GOLD analysis project Ga0126342, IMG submission 92528) | Coral microbial communities from Lord Howe Island, Old Settlement Bay, Australia - Cyphastrea 1 metagenome | ecosystem: Host-associated > Invertebrates > Cnidaria > Coral ...
ACTGGCTGCGTCTTAGGGTTACCTTCCATACCAACCAAGAGGTAAAGTATAGTTCCAAAATCCATAACCTTGGGTATGGAAAACAACGTGCAACTATAGTTGTTATATGATATATATATATATTTAATTATTTATATTTATATTTAAAAAACTTTAGTTGTTATGGTTACTTTCTATACCAACTATGGTTATCACAACTTGCAACTGGATGGGGATAGACCCCAGCTATATACATCCGTTGCGAGTTGGCCCAAATGCTGGATGTTTTACATGGTTTTACTGAATATCTGATATCTTTTAAAACAGGAACAGGAACTTTGATGGATACTCAGTAAACAGGAACTAAATTTTGAAACAGGAACTAAGATATTCAGATATCAATATTTAATTTTTGATGGATACTTGAAGTGAATAGGAACTAAATTTTGAAACAATCTTGACTCTGGGGTTGAACATGGACCAAGATTTTCTTCCAAGGTTCCGAAGAAACATGGCTGAGCAACTGCTTCTTGGCGCTCCCGCTGGAGCAATCGGATTCAAACAAAAATTTACAACATATACAAATGGGATCTGCATTAATTTGCACCAATTCAAATTGGTGGGGAAATCTACAAGCACCTGTAGCATATAGCCTATGTATTTAATACAGGTATTATATATATATGTATACATACATACATACCTACCTACCTACCTACATACATACATACATACATACATACGTATACATACATATATGTACATATATATATAATATGTGCATACATATACATACATTGCATTTATGCCAGCAAATCAAGATTAGTCATTGGTTGTAACTTGGATATGCTGCTTGGTCCTCCGCTTCGACAGACCAAAAGTAGGTGGTCCCTCTTCGACAGAACCATTGTAGTCTCGCCGCTTGGTCCCCTCCTGACTCAACATTGTTTTTGGCCGTAGCTTAAACATATTTGACGCACCAGTTAGCAATAGTACTGTGGTAAAGCCAATGAACAACTAGCTCCAACTAGAGATTGTTTCTACATGTTTCTACAACCCACATCTGTTCGACTTGGGCATGGTTCATTGTGAATCACCACATTCTGGTATGCCCAGCTTTGTGTGCCCAGCTCGGCCCCAGGAAGCGTGAAGATGTCTTGAACATGATTGATTTCAAGGGGACAATCATCACTGTTGACCTGGACAGAGGACTGGTTGATTGTGCTTCTGGCCTGGAGCATGTGATCATTTTTTCGGCATTGTACCAGCAAAATCTCGTTTGGAGAGCATGCATTTCTGCTTGTGGAAACAACTTGAGATCGAACATTGGCTTATATACTTGACATTACTTGATATTTTCTCCTTGGATGTGATACCAAGGCCCATCCCCGATATATTTACGGTCAACTCTAGCGACCCCAGTTGACCTGACCTGGTCGACGTTGCGCCGAGCCATGGCAGCCATGAATCTGATTTAGGACATATGGTTTTCCATGTATATTTATAGAATTATGATATAAAACATATGGGAAAATATGGTATTTAGGACATATGGTTTGATATGGTATATTTAGGACATTCGATTTTTCATATCTGTGAATATGAACCCAGATATTTCCAAAGAACATGCTATCCCCCAGGTACTTGGCGATCTTACCAGAAATTCATATCATATATTTCTCGGTAAATTCTAACGACCTCATTGCAACCTCACTGCAATCATCGTTCGTAAGGGAAATCATCCCCAAATGGCTAAATGGCCGTAAATCAGATTAAGCGGTCCTTGCTTGCGGGGAGGTGGGCCAGAAGATCGCCACAGGATCTACGGGCGCACCCATGGCCCCCATGGGAGCCAGTTTGGAGCTCTAGTGGCCCACTGGAAAGTCGCAGCCCTGTGAAGGTGAGTTGAAACACATGATTTGGCGGTATTTTATGCTTCAACTATCTTCAAGCGATAAACATATGTTTTTTTGTTAATATGTATAATTTGTATATATATATATATATGTTTTTACTGGTTTATTGCTACTTGGAATTTGTATTGTGACACGTCATGTTATGTTTCATTCATATTTCTGGGTAAATTATAACGACCAAACCTTGCCACTGAACCCCTGGAATGATGGTCAGTAGGTGTAGTTAACCCCAAATTACCTTTCTTTTAGGCTAGTGAACCATGTTGATTTACCATAACTTACCCAGAATATTTGATATGTCAAAAATTGTCAAAACCAAAGAAACAAAACATACATTTAAATAGCATATTTGAGGGGATTGGCATCCATAAGCACCAGCTAATTCTGATGCTAGCGCTGCTAGGGCACCAGGGGTTTGATCGCCATTAAACATAGGTAATTTCCCATCCCAAGAGATTGATGGGGAAATAAACATCCATGTGCCAATTGCAGTGGACCCATGGCCACTTAGAAATTTGACTGGCTGAACCGTTCAGCGGGGTCTTCAGTGAGTCTTACCGGCTGGCGGTCCCTAGTGCCAGTTGGAAATGCTTTGTTTCATGGCTGGGAAAACCACCAACCAGTACGGCACTGTTTCTTGGCCGAAAACCTAATTTGATGTCGGGCAGAGGCCGACTCGGAAAACACGGCAGATTGACGTGTCTCTGCGTATTGCGGAGAGCGTGGGTTTTTCCGGCCCGTTGACTCGCTGCGAGCGGAAGGCTTAAAAGATCGCTCAAAACATGGAAGAAGACAGTGACGAAGTCCGGCTTTTACCAATAGTCTGCATGAGATGCCAGGAATGGGGCTCCGATTGGCTAGACTATGCCTGTAGTGGTTTCGTCAATTCCAGTTCTATGGGACGTCCCTTCTTTCTATGCCTGTAAGTGACCGACCTGACCTTGGCCATGGTCGGCCATTGTTCCCTGAGTCAAGTAGATAGACCCCTACAGGAATCCAAAAAGATAGAATATTACTGTATTGGCTCTGTATTAACTGCTATCTTGATTCCATTTGATTCATTTTGTCCCTCTGTTCTTAGCCCAACTGGGGGCCCGGAAAAAGCTTCCGCCGCAGATTGCGCCAGTCAAGACACTTAAAGACCACTGCTGTTTCGAAAAATGGCGGAAAATCACCCGCGTTGGGGGGGGGGCAGATGCTGAACTCCCAGGCGGAGACAATACTATGGTGACTTCACAGGTCTATCAAGCCTTTGTATTCATAGATTCCGTCTGATTGAGAAATATATGGATATGAATGTTTGTTTGGATACATTTGCAGATTCTGCGAGGTACTTATTTTGCGTTTCCTTTTGGTAACCTATTGCGTTGTTTGTTTATTCTTCTTGCCTAGAATGATGTGCACACACATTTGCATTTGCAAGTGTCGCACATGCATCATGTGTTTCAATCCGTCATGGTTTCCAATGTTGCGTTTGCTATTGTTTTTTGATGTTTTTTGTATGTTATGTCTGTACTTTGCCTCTTATATGCTCCATGTTTATATAACATATTATAACATTATAATAATGTATATAGTACATGTAATTTATTTACCTACATGATTGGGTCTTGGTAAATATTCCAGCACCATGCAGCATATGGCATGTTTGAATGCGTCTAACAAATGGGTTGTCGAAGCCGGCACCGGTCGACAAAATGGGTACATCTTCGCGACGCCAAACTTATGTGGTGCGGGCCCGGAGTAGCGGGGTGGACGGCGCGAATCCTCTGCAACGTTGGAGGCCGCGTGTTCCTGTGGCAGTTTCAAATTCTTTCAAAGGTATGCGATAGTCCCCAGAAATTCCAAGGTGAGTTTTCTTCTGGCAATCTAGCAGTTTGCCACGGGACATAACTATATTAATTTCCAGGAGATTTGCCAAGAATGATGATTTTCCATGGCCATATGCTCAGATTACAGGAGGGATCAGGAGGGTATAGTCCAGAAATGGGGTAGGGAAAAGGTCCATTTATTCCGCTAGATTCAGACAATGTACTGCATCGAGTATCTGCACAATTTGTGATGCCGATTTCCACACTTGCTGATGACCCGGCGGGGAAGTTACTTGGTTTATTAACCCACCCAAATTGGTTTTATGCATCGAAAAGTCCCATGAAAATGACGGCTATAGCTATGAAGTTAATGAAGTTATGAACCACCTCGTCAAACGACTTCGGGGACCAATAGAACCCCCTAAGACTTGGCTGTCAAAAGCGGGCTTTCCGTTTGAGAAGATCGTTTCGACTTGGTTCCAACCCGGCGAAGATGGAACCCCAGAAAGATGTTGGGTTAAAAGTGATGTTCTCGCACGAAATGGTCTGACTTGCCCCATTTTCTTACAGCTTCGGTTTCGGATGTAGATTGTGGCGAACATGCTGCAAGTATATCCAAGTATTTTGTTTTTCATGGGGCATTTGTTCTAAGCAATCAGAACCCCAAGACATCCCAAGACGTTCTTTTTTCTGGATGTAGGCTTTCCAGGATGACATGTCACATGATTATGATCAATCCCTTCCCCCCAATAGTAAGCATCCCTCAGAAACCCTGGTTTTTTTCAGGTGATTTCCAACATATATTTGGGACCATACCATAGGAGTGTCGTATAGCCATGGTTTCATTGAAGGTTGGCGGGAGAACATACAGATTTAAGCAGATCACAATTGCGCCATGTCGTGAGAAATGACTTTCCTTGGGTTATATATACGTATATATATATATTATTTCCAAGGATGATATATAATATATACATATATGTTTTCTCCATCTTACCATCATTACTGTGATTGATCTATGTTTTACCCGATGAATTGAATGAAAATGAACCACCATCAACTTTCCATTCCTGTGTGCATATATGTATATACATACGTATACGTTTTCCACCCATGAAAAGGACAGAAAAAAAAAACACGTTATGGGCGAACGTCTTGGTGAATCATGGATAATCATTTGTTACCTGGATAATCCACCTGCGCAAAATTATCGCTCGAAATCTGAAACAGCAATAATTATCGCCGGTTGCCTAAATGTTCGCCGTTTTCAGTTTTTTTCGCCGTTTCAGTTTCCACATTTTGGGCTCTTGAGTTTTTTCGCCGTTTGGTCGTTTTTTTTCGCTGTTTCGTTGGTTTTTTTTGCCATTTCAAAACCGGCAAACATTCAAAATGACAAACTGCCAAAGCTGTTCGGCAGAACAAGAATGCCGCCAGCAATAGTTATTCAATAATACCTTAAAAAACAATAAACATTGCATAATTACATGGGAAGATGCAGGTATGTTAAAATCATCATGTTTCTGCGTTTTATGTGTTAAACGGATCAATTTCTCTGCAGGACGCCATGGCGAAGCGGCACCTCGCAGGGATGCGTCCGAGCTCTAGCGCCTTGGTGTATGATGGTTTTCTTGCCAAGGGTTACTTTTTCATGGTTTTCTATTAACTAATAGTGGCTAATAGTGGTTAATAATGGTTGATGATGGATGGCAATGATTAATAGTTGTTAGTAGTGGTCAGTAATGGTTAATACCGGTTAATGATGGTATATAAAGGTTAATAATGATGGTATATAATGGTTTATGATGGTTGGTGATGGTTAATGATGGTTAATGATGGGTGAAGAAAAGTGTTATTTAACCCATTATTAGCCCATGTCAAGCCATAGAAATATATGGGTGAAGAATGGTTATAACCCATGTTAACCAATTAAAGAAGATATGGTGTATGATGGTTAACGATGGATCATACTGGCTAAACATGGTTAAGAGAGAGGTTCATAGTGGTTATATGGCTAAAACATGCTAAAACCCAACGGTAACTCAAAATGGATAACAGTAATGGTGATGGTGACAAATAATAGTTACTGGTTATTAATTATTGATTATTAGCATGTATTAATAAATAATAGCTCATACGGTTCATAAATGTTAATAATTGTTATTGCACGTGTCTTAATTACCATCATTGCAATTGTGGATTTAAAAAAGAACAACTTAATGTTTGGCAATCATGTTACGTTACCCTTTCAACAATGGTCATAACAATGATGGATATATTATTGAATAATACATTGTTAATGATCATTGCAATCGTCGTAAGTAATGGTCAATTATCAAACAAGGGAAAATGGTAATAGCCAATTGAACATACTGGTCTGAAATGATTGATTATTGATTAATATCTGTAAAAGCTAGTTGAACATATTGGGTGAGAATGGTACAGTATAATTATGATCATGATTTTGTATAACATCCAACCCAAAATACTATTGTAAAATACTGGACGTGACCCTTTTTTTTGTAATCTAGCACATCCATGGACCAGTGGCCGTCAGGAAAGCAATGAAACTATAGATGATGATGATTTACCATCATATATTGTCATTGTTCCATCATTTTCCATCATTTACCATATGGTCATTTACCATCATTTACCATCATTTACCATCATTTACCATCATTTATACTATAATATGTCCAGGGTCATGTTTCCATCATTTTCCATGGCAAACTGTTGGATTACCATTTCGGGTACCTACCGGGCGGGTGAAGTTCGATTCGGGATGGGCTGTTTTCAGAGAGGTTAACCTGCCCACCCGACAACCGAAAATTTCGGCATGGCCGACGAATGGCACAATGCGGAAGCCGTTTTGTTTTCAAGCCATCCAGAACTATCGATCTGGAGGCTTCTCAAAAATATTGGTGCACAGTTTCACTTAAACCAGAACATACCAGAACTTGGGGGTTCTCGATCTCACATTGGGATTGGGTAACGTGGACGATGGTGAAAAAGGGTTTACATGGGTGTACCAGTGTACCACATCGCCAAACATTGATAGCAAAATGAACTCAACAATGCACACATACTGGAATAAGGGATCAAAACCCGAAAGCAGGGGGTTGAATCGCTAAAACCAACATTTTGACAGGAGTTAGTAAGCAACTAAACTGGTGATTTCATCACAAGAACTGGTTTCAATAGGGTTTGACCAAAAAAAATGTGGTTTTACGTTTGCTAACAAAGGATATATGGATATGTCGTCAGAAAAGATTAGGACGGAGTCGGCAAATAGTGCTTTCATTGAACCAGAAGTATGTTGATTGAACCCAAAAAAACAACTTACCAGACAAATGGTAGTCTGTGCGGACACCATAGGATTTTTTGGCACACGACAAAGGAATGGGGAAGGGGAAGGCATGTTTTGTTAGTTGATAGTTTTATTCTATTTTTCCATATTTTGAGAATAATCACCCCAACTGACTTTCATATTTTTCAGAGGGGTAGGTCAACCACCAACCAGTCATTCTTAACCATCATTAATCATCATTAACCATCATTAAATCACCATTAGACACCATTAAATCACCATTAAATCACCATTTAACAAAAACGCCAAGCCAGCAAGTGGCCCAAGCTGGCGTGAGCCACAATCCACATGCCGTGAGATTTTTTCGGCAGGCAACATGGTCAAATTCAATTCTGACGGTGACGATGCACCGCCGGGACTTCCCAGTGCTGGTGTCAGTTGGTGAGTTATCGTGTTGGTGACCTTTGGATTGGTAAATATCAAGGTAAATCATGTATAATCTTTAAATATTATAAATCATTTATAGAATTATAAACTGGTTGGTGGTTTGGAACATTTTTATTTTTCCATATGTTGGGCAGAATCACCCCACTGACGAATATTTTTCAGAGGGGTTGAAACCACCAACCAGATATATAAATCATTTATAAATCATTTACTGTAAACCTGGTACGTTACCACAATTTACCGATAAACAATGGTGTTTGCGAGCTGGAAAAAAATACCACACAATGATAGTTTTATGATCGAACACAATGGGCAATTTATACCATATAGAAAACTGTTAAATCTAGATCCGTATGATTGGTGGCTAGTTGTATCCTTGGATCTGGTTATTATATATGTTTTCCCATGTGCAGATTATACAGGGGTTTGACTCAAAACGGGAGGGTGCCCTTTATTTTCAATGCTCTGAACAAAAATGTGAACGTGATTTTCTTAACCGTCGGAGGATTGGCGCATATTGGCGCTTTCCTCCTAGATCAAACATGGCCATGGGACGTGTCCAGGATGAATCAGACAACCACAGGAAAAATCCTTGAAATGGATCTGAGGTGTATAAATCAGCATTTGCTTTAAATCACTGATATCTGCGGGACCCCCACGGCAATAAACTGACATATGGAAATCCTTAGTTTTCCTGTGAATGTACTATAAGCAGCAGATTGTCCTATGCACATGTGGCGACGCATACACATACTCATGCAGTTACGGTCTGAAATACAACTTACAAATACTAAGAAACACCATTTATAATCCGTATATATCATTCTATATCTGTATAGTCCCATAGAAATAACCAGTTATAACTAATAAATGGCCTTAACATCGCGGCATCGCCAGGGGCCAAGCCGCAAGACCTACGACCTCATCCCCGCGGCGCACCACCAACAACGTTACTTAACGGGCCCCCGGGGAACAACGCCGTTTTTTCGTTCAGTTGGTGCGTGCGTTTATGATACTCCAATAACTATATGATCTATATGGTGTATGATACGCAAATAACTATATGATACCATCGGTTATAGGGGTTTATAAAGCAACAAACATAACTGGGGGCCCCACATTATAGTTATGGTGAAACAATGTGAAACATATCCAGGTACTAGTGGAACATAGTGGAACTGCACTCCCAAACAAACGCAAAATGTTTTGGATTTAACCTTTAAACGTCATCATGCGTCAAAATGGGGATGAGGGCTGCAAGCTTCATGGGAAAATCATGGAACTGAATAGAGATGTTTCATGATGTTTCCCTATGTTTGACTAGCGGACGCTACTCTTCTCCTAACTTTTGGGTGATTTGAGGGAACGGAACGTGAGTTCACCTGCCATGTGAAATTGACATGTTTTTTTTCTCCGGCTAAGACTGAGATTTCGCCATTGGGGATGGAAAGTTGTGATTCAACTACTTTAAATTATCCATCCAGAGCTGAAACATCAATTTTTCCTTCGCCACCATGTTTTCTCATCGATTCAAAGTCTGGTGCGCAAAAACCATCCCTGTGAAGTTCGCATGGGTTCCCAGCGATGATTTGAGATGCTGCCCATGGATAAAGGCAGGAAACCAGGACACCATCATTTGTTTTCACAAAAACAATGATGTGTTAAAAAAACATAGAGAGAGTAATTCAAACTGTTAGTTTGGGTGGGGTCATTTCTTTCTTCGCCTTTTGGCAATGGCAGCAATTCATGGATACCAGTCGAGAAGTGCCACCCCGGGTCACCAATGTGATTGGAAAAAGACCTTGATTCCGTGGGGTTATGTTTTTGCGTCTGCCAAAGTGGCAGTTTCTTTCAGGTGTTTCAGGGAAAGGTTTTGCTCAGCTCATTGTTTTAGCATGTTGTTTGTTCATGGCAAACACCTACAAGGTGGTGCCCTCCCCGTTGTACATGGGTTATAATCCCATTAACTATAGATATATCACCTATAAACCATAGTTATTGGACTTATAAACTAACTTGGCTAACGAACTGGGGCACCACCCTGTATGAATTCCTTGGGATTTTCCCCACTTTTCAGCGCTGTTTCGCCCATGGTCTTAGGCTTGGCACGATGTCATGGAGATGTGTCGAAAGGTCTTCACCTCCAAGATGAACAGCAGCTGGGCTCAAAAGTCTTGTGGGGGTGTTTATAAATGGGGGTACACCAAATGGATGGTTTATTTCATGGAAAATCCATCTAAAAATGGATGATGACTGGGGTACCCCCATTTCAGGAAACCTCCGAAAAATACTTTGTTGGTGAATAGGGTGCCCCAAATTTTGATAAAGATTCTGATGATTCAGAATCAAAAAATCCGATTTTTCTTGCGAGCCTTGGAATCGGATCGCCCTTTCCACATGTTCAAACATGTTCAAACACGGCCATCTCCACCCTAAATATCGGATGGTCTTCGACCATAAGATGAACGTTGGCAGTTGGGCCCCAGTTTTGGCGACGTCAGGATGTCACTTCTGCCAGGTGTTGGGACTGAAATCCTGCAAGATGTTGGGAAGCCTGGTGCAATGTGCAAGTGACAATCTTGAGATACCCTTTGGTAAACTACACAGCTACGGGAAAGTACCACTTTTGATAGGTAAATGATTTATACATGCTCCATATTCCAAAGCTATGTTGGTTTAGCATGGTTTAGCGGAGGTTAGAGCGTTCATTTCTTGAGGGTGCTGATGATTTTGCCATTGTATTCTTCTCGCTTCAGTCAAAGGCACAGGGATGCAGAGCCGCGGATGTAGTTTCGCGTTTTTCTTCATTCGTCATTGTGTGAAACCAATCACCCTGTGGCTATGGAATAGTGGTGAGACCCTTCAAGGGTGTAATTATCAACAAATGACCATCATTGAAGCACTGGGGGGAGAACATCAACATACATCAACCAACATTTGCTCCTCTGAAGTGCCAATCTATTTTGCTCAAGTTTAACAAATAGAGGGGGTTGGTACCCCAAACCATGGGTACCCCAAACCATTGCCGCATTCCCATTGATACTAACCAAGTTTGGCTGATTTTAGGGTACCCCCATTTTAGCAAACCTGCCAACTGTTCTGTTTCAACTCCTCGGTGTTCGTTTCAACACCCTGGGGGATTGCGAACAATCCAGGTGAGGCAAGAGATGCAGCACGGGATGAACGCTCTGAAACAAGAGATCTTCAAGATGTTGGAGGCTAGGCTTTGGTGTCAGCTGAGTCAGCTGATTGCGAATTTTCATGAAATTTCATGGGGAAATGGACATGGGTCATTTTTAGGGAAGGCTATGTTGGCAATGATTCTACAACTTACCCTCTGGTTATCTAACAGTTTGCTATGGAACAAGTTAGCCTAGCCATGGAAAATGGCCCATGCATAGATGATTTATGATGGGTTACGTATCAAAAAGTGGTGCTTTTCCACAGCTACGTCCACGTTAAAGTACCAGAGGGATTACCCTTTGGTGAAATTGGCCACGGCTGTCGGGCTTCACACCCTCTGAGAAGGGCATTTCAGAAATGTACCAAAGGGTATTAAAAGAAATACCATCACGGGGAATCCCATGGTAATTTCCAAAGGTTACCAAAGGTTACCAAAATACTATAGGGGAATCCATGGTAATGGCATCCCAAAAGAAGTTGAGATCTCCGGTGGTCCTGGGATCAAAGTGAAAGAATCCTGTTTTTTTTTGCCCGGGAAATGTTACAGTAATGACAAATATTGTAAAGTTTAAATGATGTTAAATGGGTTGTATCTTAGTTTTAACATGTTTTAATCTGGTTGAACTCTTTTCTAGTATCGTTGATAACTCAGTGAAGGTTTCGCGATCCCAAACGGATACACACCGACATGACACACCAAATCGATGACAGAGGAACAATAACAGAAAATTGCAGGTGCTTTCGCACTGTTTTGTGTTGCTTCCTTAGGTTACCAGACTGGCTAATGTACTAAACTTTAGTCAAACTGTTGATATCTCCGTGGCTTTCCACAGTGGCAGGAGCGCGAGCAATCCAGTGGAACACGAATGCAGCGCCTCGGTCGATGCATTTTGCCACGGTCCGGTGGAAACATTTTCGCGCATCAGCGATTTTTCCCAAGATGCTTGATCAATATAATGTGGTAAAAAAAAAAAACATGGTAACGCCAATGAATAAACCTCCGATAAAATCGAAGGTTTATATGACCCGTTTCTGGTGAACTTGAATGGTTTCAAACTTGTTCGTTTTGCCACTTTATATTCGATGAAATGGCTTATTTATGCCAAATGTGACGAAACAAAGATCAATACACCTGCTAACAGGGACAGTAGAGATGCTTGCTTGCTGGTAAATGACAATGCAATATGAATGGGCCTAATTATATGAAGAAAACATGCCCATGAAGACCTATGTATTTGCGTGTTTGTCTACGTTGAAACAAAATATGTAGATGGCTTGGTCGATAGACAGACAGATAGGTGGATACAGCAATATAGAATGATAGACAGACAGAGATGCAGGTGGAGTCATAGGTCGAGTTTCAACTGCAGATGACACGAAAGTATATTCATAGTTAAAGATCCCAACTATATAATTGACTTGAACAGCAAGTTAACTTATCTGGTTGGTGGTTTGGAACATGAATTTCATTTTCCCATATCTTGGGAATTTCATAATCCCAACTGACGAGCATATTTTTCAGAGGAGTTGAAACCACCAACCAGTTATTGAACCACTTGGCAGCAAGATACTCGGCTCCATCCCAGGTCTCTGATGGGCAACATCGACAAGCTGCGGCAGTTTGGAGTTCCCATTTTTTTTTTTAAATATAACACGGTAATACATGCCATAAATGGTTGTTTCTTAAAAGGGTCATCTCCAAAAACCATAGTTGTTTCAATACTAAGTCATGGTCTGGGATTTTGGATGATTTGGGGGGATACCGCACAGAAAAAAAGACCTCAATACTTTACTTCATGATGTCATGATGTGCACATCCAAGTAATCCCTAAAAGATGACCTCGGAGTGCGATGAATTTCCAGTTGGACATGGGCAATTCTTGGTGCTTGCGGTCGCCTTTTTTCGATGCCTGGGGCTGATGGGCATCACTCCCAGGCTTCCCCAAAAGTGCCTTGCCTTTTTCGTTTGTAAACGGGGATGCATATTTGTATATATATATATATATTTATTTATATATACATGTGTGTGTGTTTGCATATATACATGGAAAAAATACAGTATACAGTATATACTGTATATATATATATATATGTGTGTGTATGCGCATTCCTACATTGCAGCCGTCCTACATTGGAACCGGGGTTGTTGCTCCGCAATTTGAACGGGCGCGTTTTCCAGGAGCACGGAGGAAGGTGTGATGAACATTCAACTTGATCTAAGTCCTGCGATCAAGGCGCTTGCGAAAGTTACGGCGTGGCGCTTGCTGCGTTTTTTGGACCAAAAAAAAGGCCTCCCAAATCATGGAGAATCTGAAGCGGCATTGATGTGCATAATCCTATCTCCCTAACACCAGAGCAAGGAAACCAACTTCATTTTGTGGGGGTATTCTTAGGATCTTGGAATGGGTCTATCCTTTTAGCTTGAAACTTTCTCCAAGGCTTTTCCTTTTTGGAAATTTGGCATTCTCCAAGCCCATACTGCAAGTACGAGATATTCTGCGTGCACGGGGATGACTGGTTTTGATCTGGAGAATATTTTTACCAGTTTTGTTTTGTTCTGAGTTCTGTTGGTCCGCTGTTGTTCGTGTTTGTCAGTCATTTTCCACACCCTTGGAAGGATAAGCAGATCCCTAATGCCCTAGGTCTGCATGTAACTTGAAAGGCAGCTTATAATATCACCTTTTTGCAGTGAGGAGTTCAACTACTCCCAATCTTGGTGACCCACCCCAATAAGGAAATATGCAATTCAATCAACGACAACAAACCACGGGAACCCGGGCTCAATGCGGGTTGGCCAATGGTTGGGTAAGTCCCCATGGTGCAAACCCAGTGAGGGTTGGCGTCAGGAAATGCAAAGGCTTGATCGTCAGCAGTCAGAGGCATTGGCGACTGGCGAGGGTCATGTCACAAAGTCTTTGGGATGGCTGCAACATTCAACATTACCCTCTGGTAAACATACAAAAAGCTTTGAAAATGGTGATTTTTCCATAGTTACGTTAGTTTACCAGAGGATAAATATAGAGTTGCTATAGCAAGATGATTTTCTATTTCTGAGGTGTGGCCTGTTTAAATTACTGAAATTAGTTCCTTGTTCTTCGGCATTGATGGGAACCCCAGTCGAAGGTTGGCACGATGTTGAACATCAAGCCTGCACCCGATGATCAGCCTATGTCAGATTTTATGTTTGTTCACCTTAAAAAACTGCAGTCAGTAACCCTTTAAAAAGTAGAGGTCCTTCACAGACTTTGATTCACAGATACCTCTCCCATGGGCATCATTTTTCAATATACAAAATATCCTTCCATCAGCCCCTTAGCCCCTGAAACTGTTCACTTTTCTTGGTTAAATCTTGTTTGTGTCGATAAATTCCATTTTTTTGTTGGCTGAACTATGCTTAAATCACCATTTCTCCATAGTTTTTTCCCACATTTTTCGTCATTTTTTGCGGCTTAAATGTACCATGTCTCCATAGGCTGGGAATACCAGGCGCGCATGAAGCTGGAAGAACAGCTTGAGAAGATGTCCCAGCAGCTCTCGCAGGTGTGAAGCGGTGATAGAAACCATGGGATCTAATGGAGATTGAACTAACCATTCAAAATAGGAGGTTAAGATGGTTTAAGAGAGGATGATCATGTATGCATTATAAGTATTATATATACTGTGTATACATGTGTATATGTATATATATAGTTTTTAATGGTGAAATCAGGGATTATACATGATAACGGTGAAATAATGGGTGTTTGACACAAGGGGTGAAATAGAATGATATATATATATATATTTATAAATACTTTGATTTCTTTGACCTGAAAATGATGGGAAAAAAACATGGCTTAGCTGATGGTTTAGAAGATTCTATTGCCATGTCTTGATGACTCAGGTGCTTCTGTGCGTCTCTGCAGGGACATTGGATGATTTTACTCGTACCAGTTTCTTTTTTTGCAGATAGTCATTGGATTGGTTTGAGGGAAAATTGAAGCCGGAAACCATGGTTTTTCCCCTTAAAGATGGGGCTTTCTGGTGAACATTTTCCCGACTTTGGAGCAATGGATGTTTACCTGATTTAATCTCATGGTGAGATTTTCCCTCAACTCATGGGGCTTTCTGGCAGCTGGTTGGTGCGACATCACTGCGACCTCACTGGAATGATGGTGAATGTATGGGGTAGCGAACGCCAAATGACCTTATTTCAAGTTCGTGAATTATTACAATTTACCGAGAACAATGAAAAACATGGAGGTTAAGATTGTTTAACCAATGCGTATATAATGGTGTTAATGGGATATCAAGGAGTAATAATGTGAATAATATGTTGTTTAACAAACTAGAATGGGTTTGATGTGTATATATATATACAAGGCAAGTTATTCCCAGTAAATTAGCACAATCCATTGGCCTCCCGGTTTCCCATATAAAATGTAGATTTTCCATATCTATGTCAGTTTAATACAGAAGTTTACTGGATGGTACATCATTAATGTTGGTTAATGTTCCAGTTTCATCCATGCTGGATCTATCTGGATCCGTTTGAGGTTTTACCCTCCTTCCTGTTCATAAACCACAATTTGGGAATGGGGTTTTGTGGGTTGCAACGGTTGCAACTCATGACGAAGTTAACCATCCAAATAGTCTTGTATATCTAATTACTCCAGGGTCATGGAGGGAATCATACACTATATCAATATCTACATATATATATATATATATATATCATATCATGTATGATTTACACATACTTATGATAATAACGCATAGTTCGAATCTTACATGGCATGGTACCTTGCAAATGATGACCGTTTCACGAGGGATGTCCGTTGCCACCGGGTACCTCAAGGTGGCTGGGTACCAAGGAGAATGCCCCAATGAAAAACCGCAGATTTGGATGGGAAAATCCACAGTTTCTGTGACATGTTTTTTTACCATATATGGTCGGTGGTTTAGAACCATGGAATTTTATGATTTTCCATCTATTGGGAATGTCATCATCCCAACTGACGAACTCCATCATTTTTCAGAGGGGTTGAAGCCACCAACCAGATATGTTTTATCAGGTTTTCCTGTACATTTTCCTTTGGACCCCACCATTGATCGTAGCTTTAGCCGTTAGCCCTAATCATAGCAGCTGTCCGCCCTGGAGGTACATATTCGCGCAGACCTCGAGGAGGACGAGATCACGAGTTCGCTGGATGGCTGTGATGGCACGGATGATGAGGGGTATGTTCACTGGCTTGGTTCAAAGAAAACCGAGAGAAAAACATGGTTTCCCTCCATCAAATATGGGGGTTCCTGATTCCTGTCAATGTTTACCTTAAACCTACTGAATGATACAGTATCTCCATGACAGATGCAAAAACATTGTGATATCAATATCATTCGAACAGGTTCTAATCATAAACCAGTTTGACCTGCAAAAGAGATGAACAGCGATATTTTAAGCCATGCATGATGCTTGTCCATTGCTGGCTTAGTTGGCTGAACAACTTACCTTTTAAGTTTCCCCAGAGAATCCCCCGATAGTTCCCCATCTTGGCGAAAGCAGCTCCCATGCCATCGCCAGCCGAAACGTGGCCAGGAGAAGCTGCAAAAGATGGAAACAAAGCAGGATCACGCAGAAACTTGGAACAAATTGGCTAACAGGTGTTATCAAACATGGTTTGCTGGAAAACCCACCAATTTTCATTAGATTTTTTTTTTCCCCAGCTATTAAACCATGGGGATTTACCATTGACACGCTTAAGTACCAGAAGATGCAGGATGTAGACCTTAACATGTGATTTCTTCAGCAACTTTATGGGAATAGAACCGGATACCTATTCTAACATTACATAACATAGCTGAGCATAGCTGTGTCCGAAAACAGGGATGCCCATCAAATGGCAATTTCCAAAGGGAAAATGATGATAAACCATGGGATTTTTGGCGTGCTCCATTTTCAGACAAGCCAAGATAGTGCTGTACGTTGAGCAAAGTTTAGTTTCCATAAATGCCCAGCGGTGGGTGATGCTTTGTCCTCAGAGATTTGAGGTGTAACTGGGTCACCAGAAGCGATGGTTAGTGGGGGGAGTATTCCAATAATTGCGTGTTTCCTGTCATTGATAATTATTTGCCCAGATTCATCTACAAAGTTTCTCAACGTATCTAAGGTCGCAAAGGCTGCTATAGCTTGTTGATTCTGTTGACTGATTGTTTGCGGTCTTTCGATGACCTTCATGACTTTTCTTATGCTGGCAGCTTGGCTTGACCCTATAAAATGGCTAGTGCACAGGGAGCTTGGCATTTCCCCCATCCAGCATTAGAATCACGTCCATTGCTGGATGTTCACAGTTTTTGTTGGTACCCTCTGGTAATGACTAACATTAACATAGCTATGGAAAATCACTATTTTATAGCTGGGTAAATCCACTATTTCCATGGTCACTTTCAATAGCTATTTTGACATAACCAGAGGGTAACCCACAAGTGCTATTCTCAGTCTTGCCAACCGGGTCCAGCTTTCTTCAGTAGCTGATAGGACTTTGACTTTGTTGTTTTAATTCCTTGGGCGCCCAAACAGCCCAAACTAGTTCAATTGTGCGGCAAACTCAGCGGATTTCGATAAAATACCCAGATTTGGTTTGTCAAACCACCTAAGCTTCGCTTCGCTTCAATCAATCCATGTTTGGTGCACGTTTGGTCGTTCAATCTTCGCTTTGTTTAGAACGAGTCACGTTCCCCGTAGGTATACCTTTAGGACATTTAGGCCACCCTTTGCTCATGCAACATGACTTGCTGGATCTTGCTGGAAAATCCACAAGAATAAACCTTCATTTTTGCTGGGGATTTCCCCAGCTAGCCATGGTTGATTAATCATGTCAACCCACCTGATAATCCTCTATATTTTGAAGATGTCTGATGGTTAAATCATGTTAAATCCCACATTTTGAACTCCAATCCCTAGGTAAACCCCCCATCCATGATGCCTACCAAGGAGCACCTTCTCAGTGGTGTACGGGGGCCCTGCTTCAATAAAGGCACTTTTTAATGGTACATACTGATACTTCATGGATAGCCAAGACTAACACACTTTTCTGATATCGGTTGGTTTCAAAAATGATGTACAGTGTTTTTTTTGTTTAATGCTAAATGATATATAGACTCAGGTGCTCCAGAATCAGCTAATCATTATTTTTTATTCCCAGCAAATCTGACTGCTAGTAGTTACAACCTATGATTATATAAAAATCAGACGTAGTATCCGGGAACAAATGATATGTAACACATATGTATTACATATGTAGTACGTATACGTATACGTATACGTATACGTATACGTATACATATACATACACATACATACATACATACATACATACATTTGTCTTAGACAATGGACATATACTGTACGCATACATTAGATGTATATATATATATTATCTATTTATTTATATTAATGTGATAAAACCCAATAAAACTTACCATTTGTGGATGGTTTGTACCGCAGATTGCCACCCATGAAAAGATGGTGATTTGGGCGGGTGTTTCAGGGCATTGGGCGTGCCACATTAGAGTATACTGATAGTTATGTGTGTGTTTATGAATAGTATAACTATTTACAATAGAATATATGGCTATCTATATTGATACCCATATGTATATAGATTAAAATGGAATATATATATATATAATATGTATATACATCGTATGCCATATACATCCATGTAAATGCATATATTATACCATATACATCCATATACATCTACATCTACATATATATATACACACTAGAATATGTACGAATGAAAGCCCAGCTTTTCGCAACTGCCCAGGTCCAGAAAGGCCAGGACATGCTGCTGGTGTCTCTGGAAAGCGTTTCCGACGAGGTGCAGCTGACCGGCGCAGTTTGCGGCGCCTGGCGTTTCCCGGTCAGGTCATGAAAAGTGAGGTGATCGCCTCTGAGAATACCCATATGCTCCATGGTGCTGGTATATATTTACCTACAAAACTGAGTGATTTTGTTCGGGTAAATGTTGTTATTCATATTCCATATTTGGAGCATTTGGGATACAAAAACCTATCTGATTGGTGGTTTGGAACATGATTTTTATTTTTCTATATACTAGGGAATAATCATCCCAACTGATTAATATTTTTCAGAGAGGTTGAAACCACCGACCAGAAAAAGCTATTGAAAGTTGCCATTTAGGATATGTCATGGGATATTCTTTCTACATCTTCCTACCAATTTGTTACTTAGGATTAGGATATTGAACATGGCCATTTGTAGTTGATTTATGTTGATTTACCCAGCTATAAAATTGTGATTTCCCATAGTTGTGTGACAGTTTACCAGCGGGTAGATAAAGATTGGTATGTATATAACATGGTATAGCAGTACTACACAGTACAGCTGTATATCAATATCACAACATCACGATGACTATGAAACTATATATTATATAACCATACATTATACATATATAGCCATATGTACAGGACATATATGTATAGTATAGCTGAGCTCAGCTCACATGTAGTGCGCCTATCAATTGTCCTCGGCGCCCAACAGAATCCAAAATATCTAAGATCTATGGCCATCTCTGATTAAAACCCCACCGACCAGTTTTATCACAAGCCCACGTCCCAGCATAAATCGATCTGTTCCCAACCATTACCCTTTGGTAAACTAACATAACTATGGAAAATCACCATCTTTGATGGGTAAATCAAATATAAATGGCCATTTTCAATAGCTTTTTTGTATGTTTACCAGAGGGTACCCAGCTGCAGGGTCGGCATTCTGGCCGCAACAAGTTTGTTGTATCTCATGATGTCTCCCCCCGGCCCCACCATTTTCCATCAGACTTCGCGCTCTCGTCAGCGCGCAGAAGAGGTGCCACGGGTGGAGAAATGTGTGTTGAGTTTAGGACGTTTAGACACCAGGACATTGATTTTTACCTTGAAGAAATCTGGATCTTTTATGATCTTTTGATGTGTTCCTGAATTCGATGATGCAGTTTTCTCTTGCAGGCAAGATCAAGGTGTCAAGCCTCTGAAACTGGTCCAGTTTGCGACATCTAAAAAACATCCCCCGGACCGATCCGGACCCTCGCCTTCCAGATTGGGATTGCAGGAAACACCTATACTTCATACTTGATGGTAAAAACTCAAAATGTTTCTTTCCCTGTAGATTTAGTAGATTTTCCTGTAGATTTTCCCTTAAACCTTAATTGATCTTAGCATTTCTTCCATGGATTTCAGAGATGCTCAAGGCTTTATATGTTTTCCGCTGGTGGCAGGAACATTCCGAGTTAGTGAAGATTTCTCATCACTTAGGTTGGTCAGGGGCTTAGTTGGCCCGATGATCGGCCTTAGGGCCCTAGTTCTCGGCCCTGAATTTGAAACGCGACTTGGAGGATTTTGGAGGATCTGGTTTCAAGGCGACTATGCAACTGTTGTTGCTCGAGAGATTTGTTGGCGAGACTATAGTTCTGACCTGTTCTGACATGAATATGAACCCTCCTATGTAGAGTCGGAGGAAATTACATGTTCATTTGGTCAAAACATTGTCCTAATATTGACTACTATAATAATAATTATATCAGATCTCAATTGAAGTAACTAGATTTCTTGGATCAACATTTATCTTAGTTGAAAGAGGTTGAATTCCCGCGGTAGAGATTTGGTGCTCAGGCAATTCCAACAACGACTCCAGGTCGTCCTGGGGGTCAGGGCTGGTAAACTAACATGACTATGGAAATTCACCATGTTTAAGTTCGGTAAATCAACGATCTAAATGGCCATGTTCAATAGCTTTTGTTGTATGTTTACCAGAGGGTAGTCTCAGAACTTCGAGTTTTGCAGGGTAAAGTTGGGAAAGACAGTGTAAAGATCCATGAAATGATTAGGGATGAGTCTCGATGGTCGGGCTTTTAGCACGTAAAACTAGGCGAGATTGCACAATGAGATGAAATGGTGCCCCCCTTGTAAACCAGATGGATTGTAAACCATCAAACTCTCCTAGAGATATGTTCCCCTTCAACTCAACAGTTTAGCAGTCGAGCTAGTTGGCTGAATTTTCAATCAAAATTCGCTAAGTATAGGGCACCATCGCTAAGTAGGGGGGTTGTCACACACCCTGATGACTTTTCACCTTGGTGGGCAAGGTCCTTTTTGTGCCATGACAATCTCGTGGCTTGTCTTTGTTATTAGCAATCTCGTGGCTAGTTTTCAACCCTTTTCAAACACAAAAAGCAGAAACATTTTTGGAAACGTGGGATTCTGACATTCCCATGACCATGGTGATTTATGATTTAGCGAGCAAAGGTGTGGGTAAACCATGGTAAGCCAGCCCCGCTTAGCATCAGCAGGAGCCACTCCTGGTAGATTGGAGCGAAATGGTGCGTGAGATCAAGAAGAACCATTCTGTGCCCTGGGAAGGGATGTTTACCCAAACTGCTAGAAATGAACCCGTTTTTAATCCGAAAATCATCTACAAATGGGTAATTTTCCATGGCTATGTCAAATAACCGGTAGTGCTTGGCTTGCTATGGATGTTTACTGCTTGTCATAGCCACCTAAAGATGCGCCACACGGGAAATCATATGAACAATTTGGATGCGTTAAACCTTCTATATACGTTTCGTATTATCTGGTGAGATGTGCCGGGAGGTAAGGAGGTATGGTTGAATATGGTTGCATCCATATCCCCAAGAAAGGGGAGCTAAGAATGGCTACAAATTGAGTTTCCCAATCACCACGGATAGTTGGACCAGGAATCTGGGGTGAAGCAAGAATCTTGACGGTGAGAGGATTTTTTGAAAGATCTGATCAACGTGTTTTTCCCAACACCAAGAAGCAGGGAGTTCAACCAGCTAAGAATACGGAAATTATATGGGCGGGATATATATATATATAAGCTAGGCTTCAATCTGATATATCATTTTGACCGGTGTAAATTTGCATTTTGAACAGCAACTGATGGAGATGTTGAACAACAACATAATAATACTAAAGCAAACGCTGCAAAGGCTTGCAGATGCTAAACAGATGGAGATGTGATTCTGTTTGGTCTTGTGTTGTTGTGCGGCTCAATCTCGGCACATGACAGAGGTGTCGTGATACTTTAGTCAACTAGTCTTACAATGGGTCACATCCGCTACGAATACAAAAATCATCGCAAGAAGGCCTTCAAATTTACAGATGCAATTTGATGATAAGTGTGTGTGTGTGGCAACAACGTACCAGATGTTCAAAGCTGCATGCCGGCTCGGAAGGCTGCTTTTTGCAGAGCTAAATCCTTGTTCAAGCTGTGTTTGTTGACTCTCATTCTGACAAGGGCTCGCTGTCGGAGAGGGAACAGTGACCGTTTGCTCGCCTGCCTGCGTTCTCTGCCTGTTAGCTCCACATTTCTGCAGATCTACACCAGCCATAGTCAGTCAAGCTCAAGCATGCGCAGTTTGGGCAAAGAGACGGAAATCGATGAGAAAAGACTGTGGGATGCACATCGCCGATTTCAACTTGAGGAAGATATTCGCCGTGACTTTGGACCTGCTGCTGGTGGAGAAAATGCTTCCGGCAGTCTTTCAACTCAAAGAGAAAGAGCGACGAGATTGGCTGAGCACATCATCAGTGACCAGAAAATTCCCGCAGAAAGCTTCTTTTTCCAAGGCTCGTCTTCCCGAAGCACTTTCTTGACAGTTTCTCACTCTCAACTTTCCGACTTTGATGTCGTGTTGTTATGTGATCGCCAGTGGCTGCTTCAGAAACAAGCGGATTCCTTCAGGGACCTAGCCCAAGTGCTGCAAGAGCATGTTGTGTCCAACGTTTGTCGCAAGGACTTGCACTACACAGGCCTCAACCTTGACATACCTGAACACAAGTTCACCTTTGTAGAAGGCAGATGTGGAGTAGAGCTAAGAGTCTCAGTTGATCACCCGTGGTGCGAAGCTGAAGCCACTGATTTCGTACTTGCATACCGTGATGAGTCGCCTGGAAGTATTGTGGTCTTTGACCACTGGCGAAAGACCTGGCGCAGGAACAACCCAGTTCGCCTTGCTGCAAGTGTCAAGGAGGTGGAGGAGCAACAGCCCTACTATGGCATGGTGGTGCGGATGATCAAGGAGTGGAACCAGCATTGCCCTCGTATTCGGAAGGTTCGAACAGGCTCAGTCGTCGGCCAAGTGACGGTGCTGGACGATGAATTGCCGCCAGAATTCGGGGGCCCGGGGGAACTAATCGTCTTGCCCGGGTTTGAGGATATCAATCAAGCCTCTGAGTTGGTCCATCCGCCATCAAAGTTCAAGCCCCCCATGACAGGGCTTCATATCGAAATGGCCTTGTGTTTGCAGCACGATGGGTTTAAGGACACTTTCTGGGCAAAGCACCTGAATTCCAAAAAGAACCTCAAGACTCGGACAGAAGAAATGCTGGCGAAGGAGCCAGAAACGCCCTGTGCTATTGATCTGCTGGTTGGTGCCGTGGGGCACCTGATGACAACTCTCTCAGTGCCGATTTGGACACCAGGTGACGAAGCGTTTGCAAACGAAGCCATTCTGAAAGATGCAGAGCTTCGTCAACAGACCGAGGAATTGCTTCGTGATTTGTTACTTGAACTGCAGAAAGTTCAAAGAGAGCCGAACATACCAGATGCCACTGGTTTCTTGCGGTCCAGGCTCTTGCGACATCATGGACAATGGGATAATTATCATTGATTACCACAATCTTTCGCTGGACAAATTCAAGCCTAGCGTGGGCCCATGGAACAGCCGTGGAGCTTCAGATTTGGGAGGTTGAAGATGCATCTACCATCAGCTACCTACCCTCGATGAAATTACCTGTTAAAAGATGTTAAAAGCGGTGATTTGTCGTAACTTCATTAGCTCCCTGGTAATCAAACATGGCAACGGAAAAGGTGATTTTCCCTAGAAGAAACCTTCTGTTATAGGGAATTTCCTCAGCTTGGTGGAGGGCAACTCCATTAATCACCATTATTAGCCATTCATCACCATTAATATCCATCAATATCCATTAATCACCATTAATCACCACTAATATCCATTAATCACCATTAATCACCATTCATCACTACTACGAACCACTACTCGCCAGCAGCTTTTTCGCAAGGCAGTTTCCTCAGACTTCCGGATGGTGCTCAGCGAGATTGGCAAGATCCAGTCCTTGGGCGAGTCGCGTCGAAAGTTTCGAAAGATCAACATGGGGATGTTGTAATGAACATCATGTTTTTATAATGGTTAATACAGTTGTGGCCATTTATTGGTCGTAACTGGTTATTTCTATGGGATTATAGGGTTGTAAGATGTTGTAAGTACTTATAACTGGTATTTCGGGCCGTAACTGTAATGGTTGTTTTCAAGGGTGATATCCTACGGAAAACCGTTGCGATTCATGGTTTTCATAGTGGTCATGAAGGGGATGGTTAGTGATGATATGTCGTAAACCCCAAAAAGAAAGAACCGTAAACTGCTAGAGTTACTTAAAACTATCGTTTTTTTGGGGGAAAAAAAAGAGAGCTGGCCGCTGTGGGAGTGCACTTTTTTCCATGCAGTCATTACATTAATCATTATATTAGTCATTATATTAGTCATTATATAAGTCATTAAATAAATCATTATATGAATC
>Ga0126342_10004273_pt1 | contig 24260 bp, 28 predicted proteins | sample Cyp1metagenome_FD_92528 | JGI IMG/M metagenome (GOLD analysis project Ga0126342, IMG submission 92528) | Coral microbial communities from Lord Howe Island, Old Settlement Bay, Australia - Cyphastrea 1 metagenome | ecosystem: Host-associated > Invertebrates > Cnidaria > Coral ...
ATGGCTGCTGGGACCACTGGGGCAAGAGCGGCGAGGGCGAGGAAGTTTGAGGGTGAGTCTGAGGTCAGTGAATGGTTGTGAACGCCTGGAGCAAAGTTCAGCTAACAGAGGCTGATCTTTTTAACTGAACCCAGTTGAAGCTGTGCAAAAAAAGATTGGCTTTCTTCCTCTCACGAACGGCACGCGTGGGATATTGTGGAATCATGCTGAATCATGTTGATATTTTCAAGGGTCAGTCAGAAATACTTAGTTTCACGAGCAATTATGTAATTATATAAATTATATGTGTATATATATAATTATATATATATATACGTATGATTATATATATATATATATATATTCGGGGGTAGCATATATTTACGTACACAAAAAATCCGGACATCGTGAATCCCCCATTTTTTTCGTTCAAAAAAATCAAAATCTGAGCAGTGAAGAGCTCATAAATCAATATAAATCATACAGTTACGTGGATGATTCTGGAAGTGAATTGTTGTTTTTGATTGTTTTTGCAACTGAAAAATATGATATGGCTGATATGGTGAGTAATCCACTTCGCAACTAGCACTGAACTTCGATTCCAGTTACGAGCCGTTGATCCTGGCATGAAATCATTATGGATCCACTGACCGTTGGCATCCCCGCTTGTGTTCTGGTGTCCAGTCCACCCAAGTTGCGCAGAAAAAGTATCGCCATCAGTTTTTCCAACCCACCAGAGCAGTTCGTGCAACTGTTTTTCATTGTTTTTCTGATAAGGACACTGTCTCCCACCCACAGACTGTGGTCATAGAAGGTTTCAACATGTTTTCGCTTACCCCGGATTTTGACACAGATCAAAGATTTATCGGGGATCGCAGCTGTTGACCAACTGAGCCCTTGCCTCGCTGGTGCATTTCTTGCTTTACGGTGCTACTCGAGCAAGACATGGCAAGGCAGGTCATTGGATAGGCCATGTGCATGGCGGCCATGTGCTTGGCGTAGGATTTTGCAGATTTTGAACAACGAGTTAGATCAAGGTCACTCAATGTCACTCACAAGCACGATGATTGACAGTTTATATTGATTATATAATATAATTGATCCAAAAGAGTAGAATTCGCAAAGAACTTGCTTGCAGCTTTATTGTAAAGAGATCACAAAGAAGCTTTGGCCACACCTCTGCCATTACTTGGCACGAAACACAAAGTGGCTATCTTCAGCAGACAGATCGTTCGAAGCCATTTCCATGGCGGTCCATGTCCGCTTCTGTTGGATTTACATTGAACATCCCCCGTCCCCTCTCTGGGGAAAGCCTTTAACAAATGGTACACTAGCCATGGATTTGATGTTTCTGCAGAGATGTCGTCATGGAGTTTCGCTTCGTTAAGTGCGGCATCCTTTTCGCAGTGAGCTGGTTGTTTGTCACATCCTTCTTACTTGCATGGTTCTTCATTCTCCCCTGCTATGTCAATGGTCCCCTCATCCAGTCTGAAACAGCGTCGGCACAGAGCTCTTTCAAGAGCCGAGAAAGCGAAAGCACCGAACGCCCAGGGCTGAGGGGAAGCAAAGAGACTGGTTGGTGCCATGTTGTCTTTTTGTTTCCATCCCTAAAAATCATGTTTTCGGATGATCATGAATTTTACCTCTTGTTGTTTTGAATCTGTCCCGAAGCACAATTGGATTGTGATCCCAAATAGCTACGCAGCTACCCTCCATGGCTGGAGGGTAAAGTGGCATGGCTTCATGCTTCAACTACCAGGAGAATTTGGACGTCGCCATAGATTTCAACAGCAGCAACATCTCTGCGCCAAGTGCAGCAAGTTCTGAAGTGAGCACTGATGCGAACAACACCACTGTGCCTGCAGAACATCCGAGGAAATATGCATATGTGCCTGGTTGGATGGTTTCAGACTCTAATGTGATCCCGGAAGTTAATGGTTCATGGGTTGACGGACTTTTTTGAATCCAGTTATCCAGAACTCACTTCAGTTCTGGGATCATCCCAGTGGTTTTAGATAACTTGTCGACAATTTTGCCTGAAAATCATCCGGACAATTGGGATCCCGTGTTGGGCAAAGTTGATCCTCCATCATCCACTTATAAAACTGATCCATACCCACAGATCACCAGATAGCAACACTACATGCATACATACATGCATGCATGCATGCATGCATGCATCCATACATACAGACAGACATACATACATGCATCCATGCATGCATGCATCCATACATACAGACATACAGACATACAGACATACAGACAAACGGACATACATACATAGATACATAGATACATAGATAGATAGTCAGATAGATAGATAGATAGATAGATAGATAGATACATAGATAGATAGATAGATAGATACATACATACATACATGCATACATACATACATACATATATACATACATTATATATATATATTATTATATGTTATGTATATATTTGTATATGTTATATATGTAGGTATACCCATTCTGCCTATCTATTTCTCCATCACTCAGTTACGGTGAAATCAGGTTTGGTATTTGGCCAACAGCAGCAGCGACATCGCCTGCGCCATTCTGGTGGCTGCAGCCTCGGTTCAGCAGAATGGTTTGCGTCCCGATACGGATCTGGTGGCCATCTGGAACCGGGGTGTTCCCGGCATGGAACGATTTCAGAAGATGGGGATCAAGTTGATTCAGGTGAAAGATTCCTGGATTTGGATGGATTTGGCGCAAAACACCAAAAAAACATGGGGATGGGTCAAGCTATGCAGGACACACCTAAACTTAAGAATGGTTTACCATGAACTGACACAGTGAATCTGTGGTTTCGTTGTGCCTGAAATTTTGAAATTCTCAAAGTATGATTGAAAGATTGGGGATCCCAATCGTCCAATTGGAGGTTCGCCATGTTTTGCAATGTTTGCTGTAGCTTCATCACTTGTGCTCACCATATCCGTCCAGGATTTCCCAAAATTTGGTCTTAACCTTTTGAATTCATCATTTTGCTGCCATTTCTGTCATATTTGAACCACCAGTGAACAGTGTTGGATTGGTTTCCCTTCGTTCAGATCCTGCGCGCAGAGGATCCGGTGTCCAAAGGAAAATTCCAATGGACCTATTCCTTTGTGAAGCTGCGCGCAGCTGAGCTCTTCCAATATCAACGGATCATCTATTTCGATGTGGATGCCTTCCCGTTGCCCGTAACGAAACAATAAGGACATTCTGTGATATGGGTTCTTAGATTGGTTCATATCGGTTTATATGGGTTTATGTAGATTTGGGGTTGGACATGGTGATACTGGGTGGACATTTTGATTTTTAGTGAAGCGGCTTCCACTTTCGCATGATCTATATATGGGCCTTTAGTTATGAAGTTAAGAATATATAGCTTGGGAATTTGTATTTGTCAGGTTTTACAAGCCATTTCACATCATAGATCGGCGAACTTCAAAGGTTGCAGCGTGAACATTGAGGCTTGCGTTCAATGATTTCCGTTCTTGGAACTCTCGACTTTCAGGTTTCAGACCATGCAAGTTCTGCTCTTTGGACCCAAACAAAGGAAAACCATGGAAAACCCAGCAAAATTTCCCATAGACTTCTCCAAAACCTCGCCCAAGTTGCCAAGGTTGGCTTCCATGGATAACTTGTTCGAGATCGCCCCATTCCCCGTGGAACTGGCCGCTCCACGCGCCTACTGGTTGAAGCAGCCGCTGGTGCAAAGTGGTGGTCCCATGGTGCTCGATCCACGACAGATCTTCTACCAGAGGGACTTCGCTAAACCCATGGAAGGCACGCGGGGAGGTTTGGGTATCCTCCAAGCAGATTTACCCTGACTGGTTAACCCTGACTGCTTATGACATGTTGTATGACTAACACTTTGCCATGGTATAGAGTATAGATAGTATAGATGGCCCATAGAAATAGATAGTTTACTGGTTTACCGAACTTAAAAATGGTGGATCTTTCCATGGCGAACTGTTAGTCATAACCAGATGGTATATGGTTTGACTATGTTTGACTTAGGATTGATTTCTTGGGGAAAGCCTGACAGGTTTTCCATATCGATGTGTTGTTGTTGACTGGTAACAAAGGTAACCTTCAAACCTTGCCCAGCAATCGGACCGAGGCCAGGGGCAATAAACGATATCTTACATTCCACCTGAGTTTGGGGAGTCACTGAAATCATCCAGATTGCTGAAACCGGATGCTGAGCGCTTCTGGTTGTTTTTTAGGGAGTTATATACTCCATTGTTGGGGGATACTGAACAACAAATACTGAGATTTCAACAAAATGGAAGGCGAGGGCCATGGATAGCCAGAATGGCCAGGGGATTTGCTACTGCAGATGGAGTGATTTTGTTCGTTTGGACCACCAGTTGAAACGGATTTCTCCTAGAAATGTGAGGTGTTTGCCAGAAATGACTGGGACTGTCCAACATGCCGCCCTTTTGGTTAATTATGATTATTCGCAGACACTGCCTTGCGTATGTGGAGCAGATGCAAATCAGTTGGTTATGCATTGTTCCATCAGTCAGGGATGGGCAGGATGGTTTGTAGGAATCATTCGACAGGTATGTTAGGAATCTCCGAACCGGAGACTGTGAATCAAACAGCATAGGTTTCTCCCGTGTCACAACGGGTCAACACGTTTCTCCCGCGCAACACGTCAGGTTCCATGGGATCTCTCGCTGGTGAAATGGACTGGGTCAACAAACACTTCATTAACACCGCCTCTTGGAGGTTTAAACCTACCCGACCTGGTAAACGTCAACAAAAAACGATGGAAAGATCCACCATTTTAATCCATTTTATAGCTGGGTAAATCCACTTTCATGGCCATTTTCAATAGCAAACTGGCAAACTGTTAGTCATTACCAGAGGGTATTTGTTATTTTCTATCCGATCTGGAAAGATGATGAATCAATTGGTGGTCATGACGTGACTCATGTCATCATATTTCATCCACTTTGGGGGATGAAAAAACTTCTGACCCAAAAAGGTTTTTGGATCATTTTGTGGTTCAGCCACTAGGTCTTTGTGTTGGATGGTTTTTATGCTCTGCTGATCGGCGAATGGTGCGGGGTGGATGGAGCCTATCGCTACTGGCAGAAGCACTACGAGGAAAGTCCTGAATGGGTCAGCTGGCATGAAACAGCCGGCCTCAGTCTCCAGTGATGATGGTAAACTTGGTATAGTATATATAATTAAAAACCGTAAGCAAGGTACCTACCTAATTTGACAAAGATTGGGATTTTACAGAGGCTAAGAAAAAATGCTGATTCGGTTTACCATGGTCCCATGGTACTTTCCATGGTAAAGAAGAAACTTGTTCCTTTGCTATGAAGTTTCTATGTTCCATGGCGTATTGGAACATCCCCAGTCTGCAAAGTCTGCCAGCCATAGTTTTTCGACAGACTTTCAGCCAGCCATATTTGATTTCTCGAGGCATGACCCAAATCTACCGATGTCTACCGGTCTTTGGGGTTTTGCCAACCTTTCGAATTTGGATTTATCTTAATTTGCAAAATTATTGCCCTCCCATGTACAGAGATTTATCATGATTTATCAATTCCTCAGCATGCCGATGGCGGTATGGCCAGTCCATGAATCAAAAAAAACATGGGTGCACTATTGGACTACTATTGAAGCACCCAATAATAAACATGAACTAACATGAACATGTCATGGAAGTGGTGTTACAAGTGCTACAACTGGGGATAGCTATGGTCATGTGGCATCGAGGTAAATGACTCACGACCAGAATCTGAGTCCCTGGGCCTTACCTTTTGACCCACACCCACGTACTCATCCCAATTTACACATCCATCCAATCTAATCTTGTCTATATCTATATATTCTACATGATCTATATCTTCTATACAATCAACATAAGCAACATGATCTTTACATTCTATATTATCATCCATATAACCTATACATCTATATAATCTAGACAACTTATAAAACTTACATAGCTTATATCTATCCAACCCATCCAATCTGCCTGTCATCCAGGTCTTAAGACAGGCCGTGCTGGTGCACTTCATCTCGGACTGGAAGCCCTGGTTGCTGACCAGCGAGGCTGCCTTAGAGAAGCGCTGCATCAAAGCGCAACCGTTGCTGGTCCAAAAACTCACCAATTAATTAATGGGAATATGATGGAATATGATGGAATATGAGTATACATACATAATTACATATAATGATATAATATAATTAGATGATATATCGTTGGGATATTTGATGAATATACATTTATGTGTAGCCAACCGGATGATATTCAAAGATATTAAGATTTCCCATCATTGTTTCAAGTCAAACTCAACAACTATGAGATGCACAGTCCAACAATTGAGCTGGTTACCTGGTACAAACAAATTCTTTGCGACTTTGCGAAGTTTCCATCTCAGAAATCTCATGGGTTTGTCCAAAAAAGGGAGACACCTTCGGTACCACCATCTTTCTTCTAAAAGTGACCATTTTGGGATATCCTTCCATATCCCAGGCAATGTTTCAGCACATCTTTCATCCCAGGCAATTGTTGCAGATCTACCAAAAATGGTGGGATGCCAAGGAAAAGTATTGCTGAGAGATTGATTATGTGAACAAAAAGATACGATGCCTGGAGGGATCTGCGCAGAGAAAAGCCGCCGCCTTGATGTTTTGCTGATGTTGGACGTGTCTTCAGACTGTGATATATCATGATCCCACTCAAAATAGGGAGATGACCATTATACCATGTGCTTTATGTGCAAAATGGGCGTCAAAATTTTGGAACCCCAACCGTCCACCATTTCATGATCTATTTTGGGAAAAATGTGGCCTGGTGAATTTGTGACGGAGCATGTCAATCTGGATGGTCTTCCTGGATGTCACCACAACAGACATGCCCATTTGGGTCTATTTTGGGTATCAAAGTTATTGGCTTTGATTCAAACATTAGATCCATTATTTTTTTTCAGAGTTAGATTAATCAAGATAGTAAAATTAACCATTATATACATCACATATATATTATATTTATATTTATATATATATATATATCCGGAACAAAAACATATCGTTCACCAGCTCTCCATTTCCTCCAAGGCCTGGAATCCTAGAGGCCTGTTTTGTGTTTTTTTTTTGGTTTTTGGGGGTGCCGTTGTAGAGTTTTTAAGGGCTTCGTTACGGTTAGTTAATGTTAATCATAGATGTTGAACTAGATATATCATGATATATCTAGTTGGATACGAAGATTATAGATTCAAAAAGAAGTTCAACAGGATCTTTCACCAAGAAAAATAGGGATATTACTACTATTGAGCGGGTTCGATGGTAAAACTGGAGCTGCAACGCACTTTCAAGTTGTCATGCGCACACAGCGTTATGTTTTTGAACAAAGGTGTTTGGCCATACTACCCAGTTTATCTCAACCACAACATTGCCAACATTGGTTGTATAGCCACATGTCATATTTCGATCCGGGTTTTCCACGTGTAAAAAAATCATCTGCACTATTGCTAGTTGGTTCTATCCCTTCATTATAACTATAACTATATTGCCATTAAATCACATTCAAATCAATCCCATTCAAACACATTCAACATCATATTCCCATGAAATCCCCATTAAATCCCCATGAAATCCCCATGAAATCCACATCAAATCCTATTAAATCCCATTAAATCCTATCAAATCCACATTAAATCACCATGACATCCCCATTTTTCCACCATTTCCCAGGCCGCCCCGGCCGCGTGCGTTTCTCGCTGCCCGCCGCTGCCGGTAAGGCGCCGGCCGCAGCGCTGCCCACGCGGCGCCCCAGGGAGGCCCTGGGAGGTGCCATGGGAATCCGACCCCAAAATGGGATTTGTTTAAAGGAATTAATGGGGATTTAATAGGATTTAATAGGATTTAATGTGGATTTACTCTGATTTAATGTACTTTAATGGGATTTTAATGGGATTTGAATGGGATTTGATAGGGAATCACCATTTATGTCCTATTTTGTGTTCGGTTTTGGTGTTGAGATTTTGGAACCAGGCTGGGGATGTCTGTGAATGAGGAAACTGTTAGTTTTTGGGGGAACTGTGGGTTGGATTGCGAGAAAAAACATGTTTGAAAGAAGGGAGTTTTTGAGCAATAAACACAAATAACACCTTGGAATTTCAATGATCAGAGAAAACCAGAAAAACATCTTCTCCATTGTGGGGTTGAATAGGGATTCTCGTTTTTTTGTCCAGCAATTGGAGTTTCACACATGCACTTCTTTGTGCTCTGGTAGTCAAGGCTGGCACTGGAAAATCCACCATAGCCATCATACTGGCTGATATTCCTAGATTCTATGGCGAAGCCAACAATCCCCAAATAAATGGACAAGTTTTTTGTACGGCTCATTGATATTAAGTTGGGTTTACCAGACTGAGAGGACATGGATCAAGTGATTGATTCGTTGAGCTTTTCCAAAGCTGGACAGCTGAGGTCATCAAACTGCCAGGAATCTCATGGATGTCATGGAGTGACGGCCAGGCCACTGGCGGGCAAAAAAAACACTCTGCAGACCACGGTGAGTGAATGGTTGGGGGTTTAACTTGGTGAAAGTGGGGATTGAACCACACAAAAACGGGATGTAGTTGGATAGAATTCAGTGAATGGTTGCGAAACATGCATAGTTTTTCACATATTCTGATGGAAGACCTTTGAGATATCCGAGAAAACGTGAACCTTTGTGCAACTGCGGCCAAGGCTGGCCATTGGCACCAAACATCAAAGGCTGTAGCTTAAATTTGAAGACCCAAGGTGGCGGCAACAAATCCAGTTCTGTGAGCCAAGTGCATGAAATTTTGTTCGTCGTCGTGGTGAGAATCCGTTTCATTGCTAAGGGACGCATGGAATGCCCACTATGCCCCAAACCACCAAGTCATATTGACTTCGCATAGAAAATCATGGTTTGCTTCCAAGTGAAGTCCGGATATCTTCTAACCTTGACTTGGTGGATACACATTTTTTTTCAAGGTTATCACGACTTCTTTTACTGGTGTCGCTAGTGACTGGGATCTTTTTGCTACTTGGCTCTCAACCTCCCAGCCGTGAATGGGCGGCGACAGCAGCCCTAGTGTGCCGAAAGCGCAGAAGGTTGGAGGATTCATGGCGCCACTCGGCGGATCGATCGTTGCTGTCAGTGAAATTCACGGCATTTCATGGCATATTTCATGGTATCATCTCATGGTATCTCATGGTATCTGATGGTATCTGATGGTATCTGGGGTTGGGAATGCCGCCTTTCCTCTTTTTGCTGGCTCTTGATGTTGGGAAATGGCTGAAATTTCTACCAGGACCTCAGGATGATACGTCTGAATCCTGGGAGTAAATGTTTAGCACCTCTGTTGTAAGCCACTCAATACATCTCCAAACCAGTTATCTAATAATCTTATATAAATGGCTTAGAATCCACTTACCATCCTTCAACCTTCGACACCTGAAAACAGCAGCACCTAGTGGCTTGAGCCCAAATTCAGGCTGTGTCAAGAAACAGATTCAGATGATGGCTTTGATGAAGGTGGAAGTGGTTTCCGGTGGTAGTGGGAGCTGCTTCAATTTTCCAGACGTAGATAGGGTGAATGGTTGATGGAGTATTTTTGTTGCCATTGTGACGGAGTAATTTAAGGCACCACAACGGATTTTTTGCGATTGGCCATGACGTATATATGTGCCATGCGATGAGATTTTCCATATATTTTTCATCATATTTTGCAGTGTTGTGTCAAATGCCACAGTTATTTAGAGGATACCACAGATTGGCCATCATATCTTTAGCTATTGCCTATTGCCCGAACAATGACATGCCGATTCTTAGCAGTTCTTACCCGTGTATCGTTTGGCAGCCTGCCGGTACTCAAATTTGTTTTGGTACAGTTTTGGACATGTATGTGTTCAACGTAAAACTAAAAGTAATGTTCCATCATACATCTTCCTGGAATTCAGCAAGTTCAGTTTAGCCTTATCACTTGATGCATGCATATATGTAATTACAAACTCCATATATATATATAGACATCTAAATATATGTATATTATCAAAACATCTATTTATGATTATTTATGCACATGTATGTATATATATATATATCATATATGTGTATGTATAAGATAGCCATAGAAATATGGTCCCGACTCACCTGATCCGCTGCCGCTGGCAGAATCCACGGATCTGGAGGGAGCTGAGCCGTCACTTACCGAGAAACTTTCAGCCAGCGCTGTGACCGACCAATTTGGGGATGGAAAAAAATGGTAGACTTCAATCAATGGCCATTTCAGGAACCTAAATTGGAAGTACCTACCATATATAAGGCCTATTTTTTAGGGAATATCCATGAATATCCCAACAAAATATGGCCTGAAAAATGGTACAGTACCTCCATTTTAGGATCTTGGAATTCCCATTGATTCAACCAACATTTGGATTCTGGTCATGAAAAAGAGATGTGGTTGTCAGGTATGGAAAATGCAGACCACTGAGAAAATCAAGCAAAATCGTTAACTATGATGATTGGAGATGAATACACGCACATACGTATACGTATGTATGTACTGTGATCCCCTCACAGAAACGGTAGTAATCTTTTAGTCTCACGCCTCAGACAATTTTCGGGGACCCAAATTTGACCTCTGCCTCAGACAATCAAATAACATGTGAAGAGAACTAAGTCGGATGACGAAGATGGGAGAACAAAAGATCACAAGGGTACAGAATCAACAAAACTTGAGGCATGGCACCATCATGGGGATCAACCTGAAATATTGGGAACACCAGTTGTCACATATTTCATAGGTCACTGGGTCATTGATATTGGTATTATGCATATTACCCTCTGGCTATGTCAAAATAGCTATTGAAAATGGTGGATTTACCCATTGAAGACGGTGATTTTCGATGATTTTCGGATCTGAGGATCCTGCTGGATCAAGATCCACCACCTGTGCGTGGCTTGGCAGATCGACCATGGCCGCCGCCGTGGCGACACGGGTGCACTTCGGGGTCTGTACATGGGTACATGGTATAACACTGGTTATGACCCCCATAAGTTGAGGTATACATATATATATATATATAATATATATAATATATTATATATATAATATAATATAATATATAATATATATAATATAATATAATATATAATATATAATATAATATAATATAATATAATATAATATGATACCATATTATATTATACTATATTATAGTATAGTATATTATATTTATGTATATAGGTATAACCTACTACTAATCTATGGCCGTAGATCCACTAAGGTGAAACTGCATCCTTCTTAGAAGGCCAAAAAAAATTTTGCACAACGCTTTCCGGCAGAAACCAAGCTGAATCCAACATCTGAGGCATCCTCTTGATTGCCTTCATGTTTATGTTCCAGGCCGGGAGACAAGCCGTTGGAGGGCCGTTGTTTTGTTGTTTTGGGTGCAGTTTAAGTGTCATTGAAGCACCGTTTTCAGTGGACATAGCTGTAGAATTACACATGTTCCTTCTAGCTCCAGATCTGGAGGCATAAGTTGTTTAAAAAAAAACCTGCAGACACCATGGCATTGTCAGGATATTCCTGCCCGCTATGCTTTGCACCCTCCTTTTTTTCTGCATGAGCCCCAAACGGTGGCGCCAAAATGGATGCCATTGCCCCCATCAATGCATCAAATTTTTCATCATTGGTTACCTTTGAATATCTCCCCATCAAATCATATCAAATCATTGCTCCTGTCTCTCTATGTACTGTAACATGTTGTAATTTCTTGGCGACAAAAACGGATTGTAGATCATTGCGTATCATTGCGCGAATTTCATACAAGTTCCGGGAAGTTCCGGTGAATTGTAGAGTCCTTACTGCGGGGTCTAGGCATATATTCAGTTGCGTATCACGCAACTGATTGCACATGTTCCCTCATAGATGGAGCCTTCAAAATTCTTCCGACAATTCTTGGTAATCACTTGGACGTCCTTCACTATTCATAATCGGCAAATTATCAGGTCCCCAGCCGTGCAATTCGCGTATTCATGGCGAAACTAATCCAAGTTAAGACAGGCTCCATGTTTGTCCTTTTCTTTCAGAGATTGTTGGTATTTGTTGGTTGTCTAGCAGCCTAGCAATTCTCATTGGTTGACCCTCCATTTTAACGTAGGCGACTCCAAACCGCCAGGGCTATGGTTGCATGGTGGGCGCTCCACAGCATGCCCTGAAGACCAAATTAGGAATTGAGCACAGCCAGGCTGCTGCCTTTCAGGTGGGTTCCGTTGAAAGGTATGGCTTTGGTTCAAACTAAGACAGGTAGATATGGGTAGATATGGGTAGATTATCCAGAAACATGTAGATTCCCCATGATTTCCCCAAGATCCACTGGTTTTGAACATTTTTAAACCTATGATTTCCTCCAGGAATTTGGCCAGCAGCCTTCTTATGGGGTGGAGATGGGCGAAGAAACAGATCATTGTCGGCAGTGTACTGTATCTTAAGTTAGCGATGGAAATTGGGGCTTAACACCAGAACTTTTCTGATTTTTGGAGCGCGACCGTTGCTAACTCATTTGCGATGACTCGGTCATTAGGGCTGTGCACTGAGCGGTTTACTGGCTGGCAGTTGACCTATAGATCGACACGTGTGAAGAAAAACACAGCCAATCCTTGCACTTTCAAAATGGCCGGAGATCAGGTCAATGTTTTGTTTTCTTCAAATCGTTTCTATTGTGCCATGTTTGGAAGCTGTGCATCCATGTTTTCCTGTCTCGAGCTTCCCCCAGTAGATGAACATCCAGCCACTCGGGGACTGAACCAGACTTGAACAGTTTGGATTGGATCCTGCAAGTGCTGTGTTTGCCCAAGGATTTTACCAACAAACATGTGGTGTTTTTTCTTAAACAAATTGTTTGAGAACACTGGGGATTGAACCACCTTATCATCCTTATTAGGTCCTTATTGTTTTATAATAAACCCCCTTTATCCAATTTTCACCCGCATTTTTGCCACTGCAGTAACGTGGCGCCAGGAAGCGACCGCGAGTTTTCAACTTGCCAAGTTGCTGATGCGAGTCTGTGACTGGGCGCTGATGGGTGTAGATGGGTGTAGCATGCGGCTGCCACCAAAATCATGGCAAAATCGTGGCAATTTCATGGAATTGGCATCACAAGTTTTTGTGGGTGGTTGATCGTGGTTGATCATGTTGACATGTGCTCAGATGCTCCAGCAGTTTTGATGAACAAGTGGATTGACGAAGATCTGATATCATGCACAGGGTACCGCGGCTGAGGTCAAATAGCCTTTTTGGTTCTCATGGAGCCTTCAGGTAGGTCGGGGATGGCAGGAAGCGATTAGGGTCAAAATGATCAACCCCAGATGGTTTCCGATCCTTAGAATAACATAGAACAACCATGAATAACCATGAACAACCAGTTTTGTGGGTACATTGAATATCATTGTACCATATTGTACCCACATACGACTCGACCCCCGTAGACAGCCGTAGCACATCAATGGGACACTTGAGAAACTATGAGAAACCATAGCCACAAATCGCATCGTGGAACCCGGATGAAGCGCCGGAAACGCCATGGTTGATGGTTGTCCATGTGGATTCTCCGGATTCCCCCACAAATCGCAGGGAAATCATAGCACAAAGTCCTGCTGTGTCTTCGCATGTCTCCGCTAGTGCCAAGTGGAAACGCGATAAAAATTGGACACGGATCAAAATTGAGTACCTAGGTGAACGTACTATTCTTTTGAATGTGGGAAATGGGTCAAGATCATTCAAGATCAAATTCTCAAAACTTTGGTGAAAAGCTTTCCGTTCATTTTACGATACTCCTTGGCCCCTTGGTACACCAGGTATCGTCTACATGGCCTACGTTTCTTGGAGTCAGATGGCGGACTGGTCATTTCTATCGTGAAACCTGACCCATTTTGTGGGTCACCATTGGAAGCCACAAGGGATCATTACCATTTCATTACCCATATCTGGTTCCTGAGAGTGGAACGAAGCGACCGGGTCGTCTGGATGTCCTTTTGGTGAAAGAGTCTGATGGCAAGACGAAGTGGTTCGACCCTCCAAATGCATGGTGCACGAAGGTGCCTGCCATGGTGCCTTACGATATCATCCAAGCATTGGACAGCATTGGTTTAACAGTTTAACATCCCTCTTTTTCTCCGGGTAACGTCCCAATGTTTCTTGATTGAATACCCATTGCTGAGCTTTTCTGTATTGGCCCATTGGTGACCAGTCGAATCCCTGACAACCCTGTTTGGATTGTGAAACCATCAAAAGCCCAAAAACAATGAACAACCATCAAACACATCAAACACATCAAACATCAACAAACATCAACAAACATCAACAAACATCAACAAACATCAACAAATATCAACAAATATCAACAATGGAGTATGACTCCAATTCTTGTTGAGTTAACACAAGATCCTTAAAGCGTCAGGTGGTGATGTTCTTTGCCCTTTGGGTCCCGGTGATCTTCGTTTGGGGCGCTGGCGTCACCGGCCTTTGGGTGGTCTACCTGCAGTGTCCCGGCCAGATTTCATCCAAATATGGGCAAAATACAGGGGGTTCAACTTTTGAACATAGGACTTCAGCTGAAAACCCATGAAAACCCAACTGGAATATCAGAAATACCATGGGTATTTGACAAGTGAAACCATGGAAAGTTACTTTTTTGCAGTACGCGATTTAAGCTCCAAGAATGTCAGCACGGATTGCAATGTTGATCAAGAGAGAGGCGATCATTCTTGAGATGGGGAGAGACATCAACACACTTTTGAATGGGAGGTTTGCAAACCATCTTTTTCACTTGCATGAATCTCACATCATTTTTTATCCACCCTATTTATATTCAGTGATGCCCATGTTGTATCGTGCATTCAGTTGTACTCCAAGAAATCCATCTCTCCATCCATTTCAAATTCCATTTCCAGAAAATCTGCATTTGTCCATGTTGAATGAACTTTGGATGGTTCTTTACAACCAAGAAAAGTCAACTTCATTGATCCCTTCTCCATGTATCCATGGCATTCAAAGTCACGATTCCCACCATACGAGAGTTGGTTGACGTTATTACAGGAACCCCACATTTGGATGTGAAAGTTGTGGGGTTCCTGTGGTTCCTGTCGATGTGAATAGGAAATCAACAGAATCGTGTAGGGTCATTGCTTACTTCTTAGCCACTCTTCATGGAGAAATATGTTCATGCAATCGCCGGCTATCGCACTAGAATTTTACTTCTCATCCACTTGTTTGTTTTGAGAGAATTCGATTCTCATCCAACTATCCATCCACGAATTATCTCAACTTAGGAACCTCAAATATCCCACAAATATCCCATGTATATCCCATGTTTCGCGTCCCAGGTACATCTTGGGAGGTGTGGCCGTGGGCCTTTTTGAAGGAACTTTCCTGAGCGTCATCAGCTCTCTGGGGAAGAACACCAAGACCTTCGCCATCATGGGTGCCTGGGAGGTTTCCTAATACCCAAATAGTTGGAGGGTTTAGTGGGAAAATCCTATCAAAATATGATTTTAAATGATTAAACATGGATGATAAGATGGGTTAATTACCCCCATTTTAGGAACCCTCCATATGTGTTTTTTTGGCAAACCGGAGAGTGATTCTACTTTGCTCAAGGAGCTGTTGAATCAAGAAGAGTTAGGAGTTCCAGAACAAAGTGGGATCAAACATGGTGGGTAAACCTGAACAGCTGGTTTGTATGGCTTACCTGGGCTTACCTCATCCTGTTCATGGAGGGATACATATGATATCATATGATATCCCATTAAAATAATCATTGTTTTTTTCAGAATATCTAAGGTTCAAATATGAAAATTCTGAATTTTGGCATCGTGTTTGTCCATTTTTTGTAGATGGAGCCTTGAGGCACATGAGTTATTCCCAGGCAAAACCACCTGCAGGGTTCAGAAAGGGATCAGAAAGATTCACAGCCCTGAAATCGACCCTTGCTGAATGATAGATTTGCCAATATTCACGCCATTTTGTAAACATAACTAAAGATTGAAGTATGTGGTCTTGGCATGGAAGCCGACAAGTGAAATTTCTTACAGTACTGTAAATTGATTCGCCACGCCCGATTTTTGTGGTTTACTTGTCGGGGGTACAATGCACAGCTTGAAAGAGACGTTGAATGAAACCAGTTGTTCCAGTTGTTATCAAGCACTGGATTGTTTCGAACTTCTTTTCCCCATCTCTACAAAAGAAGTGTAGCAACTGGCTCCATTGTTTCCATCCCTCATTGTTTGGGTTTCCTATCGCCACTCGCTGTGTTACACCGCAGCTGTTACCCCAGTGCGCCACGGCAACGCGGCAGTCGCCATGAAGTACTCTTATTCCACACACCAGGTGGGACAACTGTTGGCAACGAAGATTTTGGATATTCCCCAAAATGGATAGAATACTCCTAGCCATGGTCAAAAATGGGTGGCCACAAACATGGATACTTTACTACCACAAAAAAACCAACCATGGATGTTGTGCCCGAAAAGCATTAACGCTGGAGTTGATGCTACCCTGAAATCTGGCTGGTTCTACTGCCCGAAATATCAAGCAAGTTTGCTATCAAACACAATGACCAAAAGTTGCGGTTTTCTACTCACGTTTTGAACCAAGCGATAGACGTGGTTTTCTTCCCAAAAATACCTACCCTGGATTTTTCTGCTACCAAAACACAACTATGGTTTACTAAGACAAAGAGAGCCAGAAGATGGATCATGAAGCATCATAAGAAAGCTCATCTGTCTTTTCCATGCCATCCATCCCAACATCCTGAAAAACATCTTGAAAACTATATGAAAAACATAAAAAAAACGATCAAATTTCAGCATTTCAGCAGCATTTCAGTAGCATTTCAGTCCCATGTTCCATTCATTTTCCTGGTTTTCTTCGCCAGACCTGGTGTACTCCGAGCCCGCCGCAAAGCCCCGGCGGTCGCCTACCTCCGCGGCGCCGTTGTGCGACGGAGGTGGCCACGGCGATGCACGAGACGATCCCGGCAGATCGCTGGTGCGTGACGTGGGCAGATCTGAGACTTTTCGGTGGTTTTTCAGCGTGGCGAAAACCCTGGTGAAACTAAGGGTTTTAACGGTTAAACATCTTATAACCCATGACCCATAACCCATGATAACGTCCAAAATCGCGGACTTCGGTGATGGTTTTTACTGGAGTTATACCATAAATGGCATCTTGAAGTCAAAAAAAGAGGGATTTAACCATCAAATATATATTGGGAATGAAGCATCAACAACTAGGAGTTTGAGTATCAAGAGTATGAATTTCACCAAGAAAGGTTGGGAATTATTAAGTTCTGAAGATTGGGGATTTTAGTTTTGAAAACTTGGGGATTTACGCACGTTTGTGGATTTGACATGCAGATTGAAGTCCTAAAAGTTGGCAATCTGAGTGCCAAGCATGGGTGATTTAAACATCTTGTTTCAAAGATAGGCTTTTCAGCTTTGATATGTTGTTTTTTGATCCTTGAAGGTGAGATTAGGATCGTTAAACTCTTGAAATTTCTGAAGACATCGAAATTTGTTTTCCAAGTGTTAAGTCCATAAGTTGGGGAATCTCTTGGGAACATGTTTAGTAAAACATCTTTAGCCCAACATCGAACGGTTGATCGTGATTTTTCATATCAAGATTTTTTTCTTTGGGGGTATACCGGTATACCTAATCTTTTGAGACACACGCAAGTATCACATTCTTGTTTAGTTCTATCAGAAGTTCTTTCACTTATCAGTTCTATGAGTTATATCCCACTATATCCCCATGGTTATACTCCATGTTTGGTAGCCATTTTTCCAGGGCTGTTGTCAATCGCCCAGGAAATATCTGCGCAAGTCCGTGAAATCTGCCATCCGGAAGGAGGTCATTCAGCCACCGGAAGATGGTCGCGATGACTTCTTGATGGTGGATGAGGTGGGGCCCTCACTTTCTGTTGAAATCAGTTGTTTTGTAATATATATACATTCATCATCATATATATTCATTATCACATATATATATATAATATATACATCAATATATATATATGATATATATATATATGGTAAACAAACAACCAAACTGAGATGACAAACTCATGTTTCAAGCAGATTTGGAATGATGATCCGTTACTGGAGATCTGTGGAGAATCACCATTGAACGGACCCACAGACGACTGCCATATTTTGGATGTGTAAATCATGTCCTTTTGGGGTCCACAAAGCGAGTGGATCCATATCCAAATCAGCCATTTCGCAGTCATATCTCAATTTTTTTTGGCAAGAATCTCCAAGTTATTGGTTGTGTTGAACAACTTTATTTGGTCTTTCATTTCTAATCCAAAAGTCCTTAAATCGGCGGTTTGGGCTCTTGGACGCTAGGTTTATGGACCCAGTATTTACACCGTGAATGAGCAGTACATCAAACCCATCACCCATTTCCATGGCAAGATGAGTTGGGCCCTGATGCGCAACCCGGCGGGTTTGGACTGCGATATGTTCATCAGCCACGCATGGCTTGAAGGAATCTTCGAATTTCTGAGGAAAGTGCTGCACAGCTGGCCACGAGGTCAGGGATTACTGAAGGATAAGGATGTGATTTGTTGGGGCCTGGAGAATCAGCAACTGAAACATCAAGGGCATGCGAATTGAACCATGAAAAATATGGGATGGGATGATCTTGGAGACAACATTTCGCACCTGTTTGGAAGATCTTGATGATTCTTGATATGAACCGGGCTACAGCTTCCGAATTGATGATTTGACTGACGTGGGTTGTCTCACAGTTGGAACCCCATTCCATCATATTCTATCCCATGCTTAAAGACATCATTTCCCCAGCTGTAAATGGCTATGAATTATGAAGACATCCTCTCTTTTGGGACAACCCCAAATTTTGAGGTTGGGATGAGCCAAAATTATTGAACCCCAAAATGAACACTTTGATATTCAAGATGATAAAATTTAAAGGGCCCATTGGTACCCTATGACTCGACAGGTGTTCGCACAGCTTGGTGCTGCATGTTGGCCAACCCGCAGAATTTGAACATCGAAGCATTTTTGCAGTCGCCCTCCAAGTCGCCTTTTGCACTGGCCTTGCGGGCTTCTGAGGTGGTACTAGTGGTACCAAATCGGCATGTCAGTGTCTACACCAGGCCAGATTGGAATTGTAAGGTTGTGGTCGTTGTGGTCGTTGTGGTCGTTGTGGTCGTTGTGGTCGTCGTGGTCGTTGTGGTCGTTGTGGTCGTTGTGGTCGTTGTTGTGGTTGTTGTGGTGGTTGTGGTGGTTGTGGTTCTTGTGGTTGTTGTGGTTGTGGTGGTGGTGGTGGTTGTTGTTGGTGGTGGTGGTGTTGTTGGTGTTGGTGTTGGTGTTGGTGCTGGTGGTGCTGCTGCTGCTGTTGTTGTTGTTGCTGCTGCTGTTGTTGTGGTTGTGGCTGTGGGTGTTGGCTGTTGGCTGTTGACCGTTGGTTGTTGGTTGTTGGATGTTGGCTGTTGGCTGTTGGTTCTTGGTTGGTGGTTGTTGGTTGGTTGTTCGTTGTTGTTTGTCGCTTGTCGTTTGTCGATTGTTGTTGTTTTACTAAATAAAGCATACCGACTAAATCAAATTATCACAAAAACGGATATGTTTGTACATTGACGTGTTTTATCACAAATCAAACAACTGATACCGATCAACTCCTACGGAACCCCCTCTGAACGCCCAAACTCGGTGGCCCCTCGGCGGCCCTTCAGGCTTTGGTGTGCCTATGAGGCTTATATCGCAGATCAAGAGGGCAAGACCATCCTAATCGCTGCTGGATTTTGATGGTTGAAACTTTTCAAACACTTTTTTTTGGGGGGGTAAATACCATGGGAAAAGCATGGAAAGGCCATTGACCAATCGTGACCAATCTTCAGGCCAAGACTTCCAACCTTCAGGGCATCATCTTCGCCATGCTCCCCATGGCCGTAGCTGCACTGATTGGTGCCATGCTGGGAAGTTATGCGAGGCACCACTGGCAGCACTGTGCCCGGCAGGTCCGGGTGAAATCACTGCTTGGATGCCGTGGGGATGGTGGGGATGTTACCAAAATGATGGAAGATGATGGAAGAATGGTCAATTTTGGAGCACGCTGGTGCGGGAAATTCAGAAGCTGGCGCAAGCCAACGTGGGGGGAGCAGGGCACTTTCTAATGATGAACCCAAACAGATAGCAAAACCATTGAAATAGTAGGAATCCATGTCCGTCCGCAAGGGGGTCCACTATGACCACTATGTTTCATTTGTTATTGCTGGATGATGATCCCGATTGGTTCATATGTCTAGGTTATTTCACTCATTTACTTGCATGATGTGTCAACAAATACACTTTTTCAAACAAGGTTGAACCTCAACCATATGAATTTGCCCTTGTTTTTGCTGTCAAACTTTGTAGGTGACCTATGTGGGTGGTGTGGCGTCAGTGGCTGCCTACAATGTGCAGCACAACCAGTGTCGCATGTTGCTGAACCTATTCTGCGAGATGATTTGCTTTGAGAAAATAGTGCATTGGGAGCCTGCCTTTCAATGGGCGAAGGACCGCAATTCGGAGGACATCAAACCATTTGGATTTTGGGGATGAGTAACGACATTGTAACAAGGTTCATTTACCCAGCAGAAGAGGGGTTGAACACCCACTGCCCAATAGGGGAGAAAAGACCACTATTGTTAATGAACGCATGAACATCGTCATTGGGGCAAGTGCAACCGTACCTGGCAGTTGTATGTAGATTTTCCGTATAGCTGTAGTATGACATAGGTCGTACCTCCTGCGTGCATTTCGCGGCATTGAACAACCCAGTTGGTTTAGCCAGAGCATTTTCGTGATCGTTCAAGTTGCGATCTTGACCTCGGGCAATTATCAGATAACACTTGCAAAACTGGGAATGTCAACGCTTGTTAAAATAACTTTTCAACTGATTTGCATTTTTCCTCGACGAGGGAGAGGGTGAGAGAGCTAACTTCTTGGGTCGGTTTTCCTGAGTGGCTCTTGCTAATTCCGTTTTTTTTGCGTTGGGAACGTCTTGATGGTAGATGTGTGACAACAAGTTCGTGTCAGCGGCACCAAGTTATTGCTGGTAGCCATTTTGTGTTTTACAGCGTAGCGGCAACTCATAGCTTCCAATTCCTGCTCTTTTCTGATGGCGCAACTTGTGAAGTTTCAAGCTAAGTTCATGGCGTTGCTTGTTTATCAGCATGATGTATGCATGAAATAGACTGGTTAGATTTTGATTGGCATTCAATCATGTTCAACTGTCTGTGTTCCATGGTAGTTTCTGCAAGCAGCTTCTTTAATGAGTGCTGCTGACAGGGAGAAAGCGGTCATGTACCTCAAGAAACTTAACGATCAAGATGCACAAGAAGTCCTTGATGTCCTCTCCTGATTTTTTCGGTGTATGTTTGTGTTAAAGGGTGCCCTTACACGCGAAGAGGGCCGCCACAACCGCATAGGCCGGAAGAGTTCATCACTGCGATGTGCTTGTTGTCACTGCGGAATGCCGCAGCTGGGGGCCTTTTTGGACCATTGCCGTGTGCAAGCGCCGGAGGAGCTGCCGGACCACAGCCTCCTCCGGAGCACCTTGGTGAGTTTTTTCCAATTGTTGCGCGTTTGTTTTGCATTTTTTTTTGGCAGGTGGATCCTGCCGGCACTTGCTGGTGCCCTTTTTTGGCCACAGCCCAACGAGCTGATATACCTGCTAGCTCCCTGGGGTGAGGCGTGCCTTTACTATGCGCGCCTCGGCGACCAGAAGGCAGTTAACATTGCCATGATGAAACTGAGGCCATTTGTGCCTTCGGTGTTGAGGTTGCAACTAAGTAGCAAGCTTTGGAATGAAAATGGTTGCAGGAAGTGTAACCGACGGCATGGCAACGGCGGAGAGAATTTGATGAGTTGAGATTTTGAGTCGCTAGGTCAGTTTTTTCCATGCGTGAATAGTGTTCGTTTTGATCTTTGGATTTCGATTGTCGCCCGCTCGATTATATGAAGAGGACCGGAATGCAGATCAGCAAGGTTGCCCGTCAATATGCCGTCGCTCATCACTACAGGACTCGGCATCCGCGGCCAGACAAATCCTTCGCGGCCATTTGCGGTGCTCATGCTAAGCAAGGAGCGGAAAAGGTCTTGAATGCTTCTGCCTCATGTCCGATTTGTTCTGAAATACGAATCTAGAAAAGATACGGGCGTACCCGTAGAGCCCAACGCGAAAAGCATATAACATGAGGTGCGCATATACATGCATATATTTACATGACTACATATGCAATACATGCATGCATCCCCCATTGCCCTCGCCTGCCCCTACACTGCCAACCCATGGTGACGAACCTACTATCGCCTTTCCGACTCGTGGAGGCAACAGAAAAATCATTCGTTTCAGTGATTACCACAAGAACAGACGCATTAAACTACTTGGACACATCCTCCTCCGGAGTAGAGATGACGACCCCATTAGACAAGTTCTTTTCCGCCCCTAGTTCAGTTCCGCCCCGCAGTGTTGATTATGGGACCAAGCAAGTCGGCAGAATTGCTGGCTGCATCACACGAAGATGTGTTTGAACAGGTTCTAAGACATCATGGTTTCGAAAAACGCCGATGATGAAAGAGCGCATGCAGCTGCAATGAACAGCGATTTAAACCTTGGCGGCGCCAACACCTTGCAAAAGCGTGTCCGGATAGGTTGGTGCGAGGTACGGCTGGGGAAAAAATGCCCACATACATATATGCAAAATCTCGTTTCTGATATTTTGCACGTTACACATTTACATGTGCACATTCATGTATGTACATTAGATGAGGAAAATAAATAAACAAATAAATACAGAAATAAATAAATACATAAACACATAAATAAATACATAAATAAATAAATAAATCAATCAATAAATAAATATGGTATATATATACATACATACATATTATCATACATGCTTTATCACATATACTTTTCTTATATGTTTATTCCCCGACAGCGTAAGCTAATGGGGTCTTCAGCCCAGAATAGCTCCAGTGTGCGCTGGTGCAGGTGCCGGGTCAAGTTCAACGAAGGTTCCGGAGAAGGTTCCGGTGAAGGTTCCAGGAAGCCTTGGTGCAAAGCCAAGTCAGGTGGTGAACGCTAAATCCCTCCCCTGTTTTGGGTGAGCCCTCTGCGGCCGAATTTTAGTGCCCCAAGACCCCTGGGCCGAGACGGGGACGTTTTTTGGTAGGATAGGGGCCGGGGGGCCTAAAGTGGCATACGCCCCAGGGTTACAGTTTGTTGCTAACGTAGAATGGTGTGATGGGTTCGGTTCTTGTATGTGGTCACCAACAACACAAGGAAATTATGAAGTAAGAATCCTCTGAAAAGGGTAAAGGAGTTCAATGACTTCGGGTCCTTTGTGTTTCAATGAGTTGACGTTTGGATCCCCTCTTGAATTTGTTGGCCTTCCAACTGTTCTGGTATCCTCCGAAAATAATGGATCCAAAGGGCTTTGTAATGTTACCCTTTGTGTTACTTCCAGCTTCCGGGGTTTGGTCCAATCCAGCGGGCTCACGGCATATCACCACATGAAGCACACCGCAGCTTTTGGCTAATTATCGTTTGTTTCGCCCCGCCTTCGCTTTTTGTCCCTTTTTTGTAGCCGTGATGAGAATGGTTGCTCTCAACGCGGCTTTGGCGCTGCTGGCCCACATGCCAGCAATTCTCCAGATGCTCACTCCCAGGGACCTTCATCTGCTGCAGGCTAGATGGGGCACAGCGGTTTTTGAAGTTGTTGTTTACAAGGGTGGTTCTTTTGACTAAAGCTTCAAAGTTAGTTCAAGAAACGTTTGGGTGTTTTTGTTGTAGCGCCAACCCTGCTTTAGGTTGCCCTTGGCAGACGATTCCGGCTGCCGCAACCGTTTCGTTTTGTAGCCGATCTTGGTTTTTTCCAAGTTCCGGCTGCAGCCGTGCCTCGGCGTTTTTGGTCAAGCTTTCTCCTTTGGCTTATCGGCTTTTCGGTAGTTTTTTTTCTATGGAAATATCGTGATAATAAGACATAATTATGCGTAATTGTTGATGACGAACATGTTTCTATGCACGGGAGATGGTTGCACTTCTTATTATATGTACAAATATATAGTTCCTTTTTAAAAAATTGCTTGCTGCTTCCAAGGTAAGGGTGCGAGGCTGGTATGGCGCAGCCTGGGATGAGCTTTGTGTAAATTGGGGCCGGTTGCACCCGGCAGCCGTGCTCGGTGCTTTTGGAGGTGGTGGTGAA
>Ga0126342_10004274_pt1 | contig 24259 bp, 25 predicted proteins | sample Cyp1metagenome_FD_92528 | JGI IMG/M metagenome (GOLD analysis project Ga0126342, IMG submission 92528) | Coral microbial communities from Lord Howe Island, Old Settlement Bay, Australia - Cyphastrea 1 metagenome | ecosystem: Host-associated > Invertebrates > Cnidaria > Coral ...
ACTTGAACTTCTGAATCTTGCAAGTGTGAATCCACTGTAGAGCTGTCAAAACGAGGGAAGGTTTTCTGCTTTTAAAATTTACAGACACTGCGCATAGTCCAAAGCTAGGGGATTGAGCAACTACTGTATGTTGTCTTTCTTGTAGTTTGCTGTGGTGCTTCTCGTCAACCTTCACCAACATACCAAATTTAATGTTGTGAAACCTGGAACATGTTCTGATGCATTTCTACAAATGGCCAAGTGTTCAACATATCGCACTCTACAACATTGCAAGGAAGTGGCAAAACAGCGGGGAACGTTGGGGTCGGCATGAGCAAATTGGAGCAAATTGTGATGATATATTTCTTGCTGCCCATGCGTGGCATGATTTCTAGGTGTAATCGACGTGGAGAGCAAAATCTTTGTGATGCGACTGCAGCTGCCAATGGTTGGACTAGGGCCGATCTCGATCAGACGGACCTCTGCAGTCAAGTGGACACGGCAATTTGGAACCACTTGCCGTGACAAGTTTGATTTGTCTATTTCGCAGTAGGTTTGATTGGTGGTTGATGTTGATAGAATAGCCACTGAAGAGTCTTGAGATGCGTGTTTTGTCCTGGAGATGTCTGACAAAGGGGGATGCTTTGAAGATAAAGAAATCAACTTTCACTTCATGCATCAAAGGACTACCATTGATTATCGCAATCATGTCTCTGTGCCATTCGTTCATCCATCCCTTTCAGAGTCCTCTCCATAACAGGTGACTGGCAGTGACCGGTGAATCTTTGTGACACTATAACTTAAAAGTGGGTGAAGAGCTGTCGATGGCGGGCTACGATTCGTTTCGCAGAATCTGGTCCATAGTCCTGTATTGAGGGTGGAAACAAGAAGAGGACGGGTTCAAATGACATGAACAGTTCATGCACGCCGAAAGACATGATTGAATTGCAATGCCGTTTTGTGATGAATCGGCATGCTTTCTGGCTGTCTGTTTTTATTGTGCCAAATCTTCCGGCTCAAGCTATGCGCTTTTGATAATCATGATAACATCCGGTATGCACCGTGAGATGACGCTGGTTCCTTTCAAACGCGTTTTGCGAACCAACACAAGGAAATACCGGTATGACATGTGGGGCTGAGCAGTATTGTGGAGTTTCACTTGTGACAACCTTTTCATCCTTCCTGTCATTCTACTGTCAAACCACACGTTTTTCAACCCGTGAAGGGTGGTAGTCACACCGTCACACCATATGGCTCCCAAAAAGAAGGCCGCGGCGGAGCCCAAAGGCCTGAAGATCTCCGGTTGCAACAAATTGGGTTACTCTCAGCTCGATCACTCAATGGCACACCATCCCACACGACATGGTCAAGTGAACACTTGTAGTACAGTGCTTTATCAGTTCATCACGACTCACGACTGGCGGATCTTGGAAGGCTCTCCCCTAAAGAAAGCGAAGAAAAATGCGAGTTGGGAGTGGAAGGAGGGCGGGGCTGCTGAGGCAGACGGGGACAGGCATTCTCACTTCAGGTCGTACTATGTCTTACTGACTCAACTATGTGTTTGGCCCTGTTTGGCTGTTTCTTTCTGTACATGTGATCTTTGTACCGGAAACTTCATTTGATGGTGCTTTGGTTTTCATGAGTTTTGATACCAGAACAATCGTTGTCAATTCTTCGTAGCGTTCGTAGCAATATATGCAAACAAGTGTTCACGGTGAAGAGGAACATGTCCCTTTTCGAACTAATTTTCTTCACATCAGAGATGATCCATGGCCATGGCAATGGGTGCAAGGACGGGACCTCGTGGAAGGCTTATGCCGAGGAGGAGAGCACAAAGCGAACAGAGCCAGTTGTGCCATGTGGCGCCAAGATGTGAGCAGAGAGGACATTGCAATCGGACATAAACATAACTATCATTATGAGGTTATTATCAAGATTGATCAATCATGAGTCATGATGAGTATTCAGTTTATAACTGTAGCATTGTCTAACTAGTTATGATACTTAATGATAATGAATGATAACTATGTTGTTCAGCCGGATGGAAGGAGCAATTTATATCAACTTATTATGCATATTGCACTGTGTATCACATCAGCCTCTCATGCTGGTTGTCAAAGAGGTATCTCAGACCTGGAGTCTTAAATGTAGAGACACACAATTTTTACTTGTACATATATACAGGTATATAGAGATGATGTACATCTGTAGCATGTATACGCCTAAAAAACATGTATGGATTGGATATAATCCAAGTAGTCTTGTGCAATGCAACGGAATGCAAAGGGATTCGTCAAACTACAATGCAATGTGATGTAAGTAAGCTATTTAGCAAATGGCACACGTATCTGTATGGTTATTGGATTCTTTCCCATTTGACATGTGCTGTTCCTGTGAGCGGGGAGAGATTTCAAAGTTGTCACTTGGCACCCGTGCGAGGATTCTCAGCTGTGAAAAGCTCAGACTTCGAAATAGCCCACTGTGAGTTTGCCGGCTTCTTCGTTTGTGGTCAAAAAAGACTGCTGGGTGTCCCACATTGTTGGAAAGCACACTTCGCTTGAGATGGTTTGACTCTAGCACTCTTCCAAAGAGCAGCGGAGCAATTCAAGTGTAATCACAGCTGTTTGTTTGAACGCACAGTATGCTTTCTTGGCGGTAGATGTATCAGCAGACTGCCAAAATTGATGCTACTTTTGAGAAATACATTGACCTACCTTGATGCAGTTGGTGCAGTTTTTTTTGCCCTGCCTGTTTGTGCGTTTGCTTGCTCCATGATATCCAGCGCGGTATCTCTGGTTTGCTTTCTGCACCAAGTCCACTTTCCTTATCTTACGAGGTTGGAACATCTCTATGCCACGGTCGGGGAGAAGGGCAAGGCCTGGGTATTTCAAGATATTTCGAGCGTGTTGAATCGGTGTGGAAGACTGTTGAGGTTTCGCAAGTGATGCCCACCCTGAGACAGCGGTTGGTTCAGATGCAGTCCATGCTGCTACACGTGCTTCTTTGGAGGGTCGGTCAGGATGAGGGCAGATCCAACATTTGCAGGTCATTACCACTGAGTTCTCTTTCAACCAGGACGGCTTCCGGTTTCAAGATGACTACAGAACAAACATACGATAGTTGATCCCCTGGAAGAAAGACATCCAAAGACGTGGATTCATTTTTGTGATCTCGGTAGTTGAGGAAATTGTGGCAGATTTGGCAGGAGCACCAGACCAAGTATGAGCTGAACTTTGCAAAAATGTCACAGCTGAGCCGGCACTATTGAAAGCGGGATTTGCTTTGCAGCAACCAAAAGTAGTTGACTATGTAATGCACTGTTTCAATATGTTAAAATGTGCTTTAATCCTAAAGTAAGATGAAGCACAACTACGTAACTACGTGTTCTGCATTAGTTGCTTTTCTGCCGTGCCAGAACGAATCTAGAGAGCAAGAAGTCCAGGACAATCCGACGGAAAGGTGCAGCTCATGGTGCATGTCGCTGCATTCAGGTCCTCAAGGCTGTCTTCTGATAGGAACCCTTCTAGATCTAGCTGATTCTAGCTGATTCTAGCTGATTCTAGCTGATTCTAGCTGATTCTAGCTGATTCTAGCTGATGCTCCTGACATCTCCTGACCACTTCTTGGTTGAGGGGACATCTGGTGTCGTAGTGTCGTAGTGTCGTAGTCAGTATCATTTTTGTGAGGTGTGTCAGGCTGTGTCGGATGTGTCGGGTTTCATTTTGTCAACTTTTTGATCTCATCGGATCTGATCTGATTCGCTCTCATTTGGACGAGAGGTGACGCCGCCGCTGTGGTCAAGAAGGCAGCTCCTTGGCTCAAAGCTCTCTCCATCTCTGGGTCGCGCCAATTCCATGCAGTCTTTATGTAGTCTTTATGCAATTTTGTGGCTTTGCTCTTTGCAATTTCACGTTGGCGTTCCCACATTCTTCTCTTCATCTCCATGTGGAGCTGCGTGGCGGAAGTGTCCACAGCACCAATCAAGAAGGAGTGTTTGAACTGGCTGGAATGAATCCGACCCAACTTGAAATCAGGCAAACCGGATTGAACGACATTGAACGTCTATATTTGAACGTAATTTAGTCCAAATTTAGCTTATTTGATCTGATTTGATCTGATTTGTATCTATTTGTTCCCAATTTGGTCGCTCATTTTAACTCCAAGGTGTGGGAGTGGTGGTCAGACAGCGACGAGTGGGAGCCCTTCAAAGATGTTTGAAACTCAGAAACTCGAAGTCAGCGGGTTTCTCGGAGGGCCTTCTGCTCTGGAAAGGAACACATGATAATCCACAACAGTAAGTGTCTTTTAGAGTATCCGAAAGCCAACAAGATACTCAATTCAATTAATTATAGAATGATAGGACGTACATTTTCGCATAATAATTCCGATAGTAATACATACATTTGAACCCCAAATTCCTAAGTGATGAACATATTCTCTGCTCACGTGATGAATAACAGCTCTCAATATGCTTCAGCAACCTACATCAAGCATATATGTATATGCTGCATGTGCATTATATGATATAATATGCAGATACATAGAATAGATGCTAGATGCACAAAGGGATCTTATGTACACGAGCTATACAAGTTATCCGTGTATATAATATTATATCATTTATATCTGCCAGATGCACGAAGATAACATGTATTTTAGGATTTTTAGGAGTGCATTCTACTGCATTTTGTACATGGTATGCCTAGTAGGTTACTGATATCCAGCAAACTTGATATCAACCAGTTTGAAAACATCGAAATATGTCATGATGTATATGTATATGTATATATACATACATATATACACATAATATCATACACATGTATATCAAACGATATCTACGTCGTTTCTGTGTCCGTCCAGGGCGACGTCTTTTGTGCATTTTGTGTACCTTTCCAGGTCGATGGGCAGCTCTTGGAGAAGGCGAAGCTCGATGGTGGCGGTTGCATCATGCGTAACCCGTCACCAACTGTAGTAACTGTAGTGTATAAAAAATGTGTGCTGATTTCAGTGCTGCAAGACTCAAGACTTCTGCCTTACAGCCAAGTTAGAATTTCAGTCAAAAGTAATTTTGAAATTAAGTTTGCTAAAAGACTTTTGCTACAATGCAGTCGTCTTTTTTTGAAATTATGAGAATTATGAAAGCCACATGAGTCATGTTTTATGATGTTTGAGCGATGTTTTATGAAGCAACGAGTAGCGTAGCGAGGCGTAGGCAGCAACTTTTTTTCCTTTCGTGCTGCCAAGCTCGTTGCCAGGCGTATGTGGCGGGAGAAACACCCTTCAGCACCAAAAAACTGAGTGTTTGGACGGCAGTTAATGCGGAGACTAGCACAGTTAGTTAGCACAGTTGACACAAAACAGGAGTGGACTTGTTTGACTTGTTGAGCAGTTTTGTACGCGCAAACATTGTTTAAAACATTGTTTAGATTTGTAGATTGATAGCGTCACTTTTTTACCCTGGGAATGGTCTGACGGTGTTGGGAACTTCCGACCTCAGGCTGGAATGAAGGATACGACAGCCTCTACATTTTCGACTTTACTGTGATGACACAGGCTGGATTCGGCTGGATCTTGCGGCAGTCGGACATTATTAGCACCGATCAGCACGTTGTATTACCGTTGTATGAGGAGATATGAGAAGTATCGTTGTTGTTTCCCAATCTGAATCATACACGTTTGCATGCCTTACCAGAAGCATCTGGAGCTGTCATGGTTCACTGTTCCGAAGGAGCTTCCATGAATACCTCCCAGGTACCAAGACTGGTTCGGACATAACCCTGACCTTCCAAGAATCACATGACCTGGGGTGAAACTTTCTCAAAGTACAGGTAGCAAATGGTAGCAGGTAGAACCATGGGCAACGATTTGAAGAAGAATGGCATGGTCAGCTTGTCCATCAGGTGAACTGCGATAGCAAGACGTCCAGAAAGATTCAGCAGGGGAGCCTTACAGATCTCAGAGTCGCTTTGATTCTTTCCAGCAAAGATCTTTCTTGCAAATGTCAAGTAGCAGATGCGGCAGATGTGTTCCAACACAGAACTTTAGAATACCCTTTATGAATACTTAGTGAATACTTTCGGACTTTTTTCGTTTTTTTTTTCAAACCGTTTTTCAGTCCTTTTTCCTGTTTCCCTGTTTTCCACCCGACAGAGGCGAACAGCAGCTGGTGGTTCCAAGCTCTTCGGCCACAAGGACGGCACAGAGCTCAGAGCTGGGAATTTCCGTTTTTTCCCTTTTCGAAATGTTCCAGATTTGTATCTTTTTGTTACACTTTTTATATCTTTTTTGTATCTTTTTTGTATCTTTTTGTCCATTGTTCTTTACTTCAGAGGTTTTGGGAATCTTTTCAAGTTCGGTCCATGACGTTATCCTCTCAATCCCTTCCGTAGAAATAACATCAAAGCAGCTCTCGTGCACTCAACGACTTTCTCACCATATTTTGTCATTTTCGTCCATTTCAGATATTTCAGATGAGAATTCCAAGGGACATTCCCGGTGACTTCCGGTGACCTTTCCAACAGGGGAAGTCAGGGCCCAATTGCACGATTGCACGACGCAGGTGAAGATGACGGCTATGCTGGTGCCGTGGGTTTCTTGTCCGAGAAAGTGGGCGACACCAAGGTCATGTTTGCTGGAAAGCCTGGCTCTCAGAGGTGGCAGCAAACCGTCATAACGACCAGAACGACCAGATGACCAGATATGATTTAATAATGATCCAATGTCATCCAATGTCATCCAGTGTGCATCGATATCGTCAATGGGATCCAATGTCCTGTTGCACCTGTGGAAAGGTTCGAACCTAGCTTGACACCTGCTCTGGTGGCTGAGCAGAAGAAGCTTGGCGCGCAGTCCCTACGGAAGCAGAAGAAGGCAGATGGCTGGGAGGTAGTATTTATTTCATCATGTGAAAATTGATAGCTAATGCTTCTGTGAGTCTGCCATGAGCGCTTCTGGCTACTTGAAAAGGACTATGGGCCCATTGTCTCCAAAGATGAGCATGGGAGGACAAGATGGGGCGGAGTTGAACCGGACATTGGTCATCGCTAAACCCGCTGAGTCGACAATGAAGAATGAGCCGAATGAGCCCGCTGTCGATGTTTTTTTTCCTAGCCGCGAGCTATGAAGTTCGGGCGCTGTTCTGGTTGTGCTGTCTTGAGCTATGTCAAGTTCAAGCTCTGAAGTCCTCGTTGTGACGTGTTTTTCATGTTTGGGGTGCTGCCTTCGGCTGGTGGTCTGTTATGTGCCCTGATTAAGGGCGAGTTTCGAATGCGCAACAATGTTCTCGGGTTTGCACTGGTGATAGCCGTTTTGGCAGAGTCTGTGGGACGGACCACTCCGGAAACGCTGGCAAATGCGTTGATTGATACTTTGCTACTGGCGTTTGTAACTGTTAGGTAGATCTTGTACGACAAAGACAAAAAGCGACTGTCACATTTTTTTCCAAGGTGCTTGGATCAGAAGCAAGTGGCGGGTTCTTTCTACCGGAAATCCATGCTGGTGTCTTTGAATTTGCCTGCTGGCAGTCAAACTCTAGGACTCTAGGTCCCTTTGCAGTCGACAAGTATTGAGCATCGGCACCTTCTGCCAAACAGCTTCACATTACTCCAGCCATTCTTAAGATTGAACTACACAGCTCCGCCCAGACAGAACAGATTGACTAACAGCTCACACCTTGGAGGAAATGCTTTGATGAGATGTTGAAAAACGAGAAGGAATTTTGCGGTGAATGGGTGGCTTGGAAGCCCAGCAAGCATGGGACCAACTGAGTCAGAAATGAGCCTGCTCCTTACTCATCTTACTCCTTCATGGCCTTAAACGGAACAGGCTAGACTCAGCTAGACAGAAAAAAATCCTGAAAACTGTCAAGGATACTGTTGCGGCATATTGTGGCAATTTTCTGACTCCACTAACTTTGCTTCAGGCTCCAGGGTCAAGTTTGTTGTGCATTATGGTTCCTAAAGCCACCGAGGTGTTTTACCACAGCTACTCCAGCGCACTGGGGAGACTCTGCAGGTTGGCAGGTGTCTTTATTCTTGTTGCATCTTGTTACCATTTTTCCAACAGATCCCAGACGTATCAAAACAAAAAGCACAACAATCTTCTGTGATCTTCTGTGCTTTTTGTTTTTGGGGTCTTCTCAAGCCACAAACATTGCCATGGACCATGGACTTCCTACATAATTGTTACACAATTGAACTGCTTGAAGTGTAGTGGTAGCCGTGGAGCATTGACATGACAGGGCATTTGCAACATGACACGTCTCGGTTTCTCGGTTCACTGCCAGTGCATTCAGTGCATTCAGTGCATTCAGTGCATGAGTTTTCGGCCTTGAGGCACTGCTGTACGAAGTCCAGGCAGCTGTTGCTTGGTCTCCCAGTCTGTGGGCTCGAAGCTTCGGGAGCTTCGGGAGCTTCGATCGAAGTTCAAAGTTCAGACTCTTCTGATCTCTTTTAGGGAATCAACATGAATCAACATGAATCAACATTGAGCACCTTTTCTTCGCATGTCTGTGTGTAGTGAGCCAAGGCTGAGGCGTCTGATTGTCACGATTAATCTCTCGTTCAAAATGGAAACTGAGTACTGTTGGATGTTAAAGTGGATGTTAAAGTCCAAGCACAAAATCTTCAAGTTCTGAAACATGTGATGAGTCGTGACGAGTCGTGACGAGTCGTGGCGAGTCGTGATGAGTGACATCCTCGCACATCCTTCCCCGAGGCCTCTGTCCTCTTCCGCTTCAAGGCGGAGTTCGCAGCTCTTCCACGGCTGCTGTGTGCAGAGCTGAGCAGATTTGAGTTGAATCTGATCAACAGAATCAACATCTGACATGCGCAGTCACTGCTGGAGACTTCTTCGAACCTTTGGCAAATTATCACTTTCAACATTGGCAGTTTCTCCACGTGGGAAAACACCAAAGCGCTTTCTTGCTCACCGCTGTGTTGATGAGGTGCCCCATTTCATCACATACCCACAGCAAAGCGCATGTTGGAGGAGTTCCCAAAGTGGAAGGATCAGGATCACAATCAGGCAATGGCTGATGGGTGAAGGCTAGTCAAGACTATTTCATGGGATAAAGTTTATAAAGTCACCATTTCCGTAGTATTTATTAGTTCAGTTCTATCCCCAAACTGTCGTCTCTCCATCTGAGTTATTTCAAGAAAGTGCCGTTTCCCTCATTTTGATGAGTCTCTCCGCTCAAGCGGAGATTCTCGACAGTATGCTCATAATTCATCCCTGTGTATAGATTTTCCGGAATATAGCTTGGACTAGTGCTAACCATGAGATGGCTCTTTTAGGGTGAGCTCACATGCAAGTGGCATTTTGACTTGGGCTTTCCATCACTTCACTGCACACTCGAAAGTTGCCGAGCTGCCGTAGGCCTTCAGACTGGTCGGACTTTGCCCAGCACTTAGGCAGCCTAGAAAATATATGAAAATATATCTTGAAGATCTCGGAAGACGGAAGTAACTTCAATGACGAGAAGACCGGGTCAAAGACGAGTGCATGTAGTTGGAGACAACTGAGCGCTGCTGCATTAGTTGCATCAACTTAGGAAGAGCACATTCAAAGCAACTGCTCGCAACTGCACGCAACTGCCAGCAGGGATAGGCATTGTTGGCTGATACAAACATTGAACGAGGTGGTACTTCGTCTTTGTTGGCACACGACTCAGAAGCCCCAGCGAAGCCCGGGCTCCCAGTTTCACAAAGTTTGAACATACAAACTTTACAAACTAGTGCCGAAACAAGATCCCCCCAGAATTGAAAGCACGACATGAAAGCACGAACATAGACCAGGCAGGCCCTCTATGATGGTGGTTCTTTGATGCGTCCGCAAACAGACAACCAAAAAGTCTCCTACCCTCAAAGCCTCCAAGAGATACTCCAGTGCCTTTGATGCAGATTTTGGCGGACAAATCTCAGATCCGGATGTCGCCTGAGTCCTCTTTGTATTCTTTGTGATCCGCAAAGAGCATGACGAGCTCGTGATCTTCTCAGGTCTGTGTTCCTTGCGGGCTACAGTGTTGGTCCTCTGAAGGCTCGTTGATGCTTGTTGCATCTCTTTGTGATTTCCCCCTGTGGTTCCCGAAAGATAGGCATTCTCGGAACGAATCGGTTCTCAGTTCTCAGGGCTTTGGTGCGGTTGGTTCATGATGTTCATGTCAAGATAGGTTGAGCAGTCACTAGTGCCAGGCAATGCTATCTGACATCCACTGGCTCTCATGCCGTAGATGTCACTCAGATACAACTGCTATGTAGACTCTGTAGACACTTATACTCTTGATACTCAATGCAAAAAAACTTGGCGAGACCTGGGACCTGGATCATGAGAAATAAGAAAAGGCATACGCGAAAGGTACAGAGACAGCCTTCGGTGCCAGGGTGTTCTAGAGAAGTTGCTTGGAAGCTGTGGTGTCCCTGCTGGAAAGGTCAAGGCCTGGTGTGGCAGAGGTAGAGAGGTAGCAGGGGTAGAGAAATCATGCCTAGGGAGCTAGGGGAATTTTGTCATGGATTGTCATGGGGTTTTCCTTAGTCTGCAGTTGGAGCATGTTTAAGCCAGTGCCGTGCATCCGTGCTCCTGAACCTGGCCTGAAAACACAGTGTGACACAACGCCTGCCTTACACATCCTTTCACACTGGGGACTCATCAAAATGTGACCAAGAACACACACACACACACCTGTTGGGTTGAAAAAAAATGTCTACAATAAATGTCATGTCTACAGGGAAGCTTGCTTCCTGTTTTTTTTGCCCCGCGTTTCGACTGCCTTTACTTTCACACATATGTCATATGTCATGCTACGCTGCTGGACATTCTCTTGCACAAGACTTCACGAAATTTTGGAAGTACTTGTATGCTGCAGTCTGGCGCAAAAGCGTGACAGGCAATGTCCTCCACAAACTCGGACAACTTTGTGCTTGAATAAAAAAAACGGAACTTTTCCACGCAGCACTCGGTATACAGAATTGCAGTTTCGTTGAGGTAAAACACTAGATTTTCCACTTTTGAGGCGACCCTTCCATGGAATTTGAGCCAAAAAGTACCACAGAAAAAATCAAAATTACTACAGTTTCGGCCACTTCAACATGTCATTCTCTGATGTCGTCACCGACACGGCCCCTTACAGACGTTGAAACCTTTCTCATTTTTGACATGGGTAAGTTCTCAGAACTTCTCGCTTGTTTTGTCAGAGGCCCGAGTACATCGCTCACAAAGTTGGCCAATCCATCCAACAGCTCAAGGGCAAGTACAAGTTTGCCTGGGCTCTTCTCACTGAGCGTCCCTTCCTGTGCAAGCTGATCCAGACGTTGGACGTAGAGCTCATCGACTACGTCTGCGGCCAGCTGGGGGTGGAGAAAGTGAATCCAGAACAGGCTCTTGCTTCTCCGAAGCGTGCGGAGATCGTGCATGTCTTTACTGCAGTGCTGTACCCGTGGACAGATGACAGTGAGGAGCGCCTGATCGAGCTTGGCATGACCGGCCTACCTCTGGTTCCGGGGGCTCCGATTGGTCTAGGTCTCGATGCCGCCAACATGGCAGGGAACAGCCGTCCAAGGACCACTGGTTCTGCGACAGCCTGGTGATGGTGGTCTTCTGTGCTGAGCTGGACAAAGGAGGCAGTTGGGCACAGCAACCTTTGACAGAAGTTTGGCAACTTCCCGAACACACATGCAGGAATGCTACAAAGTCGAGATCCTCGATGAGATGCTGGCAGTAATCAGCCTCCTTTGTGCTTTCACTCTGGGGGACTTGCATGCAACGCGGCTGAAGCTGAAGAAGAACGGCTGGAGCAAACACAGGCAAGATAGCTCAGAATCAGCTGGCTACTGATGAAGCTCCAAAGTAGCTTTGTCTCGTCGACACGCCCGCACAGCAATTCAATGCAAGTTGAAAAGTGAAAGCTTGCTTAGACTTAGACCTATAGTTGCACGAAGTAGCAGCCAAACAATCGGCCGAAGAAGCTGGAACTTCGAGCCACTGCTGCATCCCTTTGCTTAGTTCACACACACATATATATAGTTATATTATATATATCACCCCCTTAAAAGAAGATCGTATATTGGAAAATTGGCCCCAGTTTGAACTTGTCTCATCTTGCACCATGGGTCCGACAAAGAGATACAACGTGGCTTAGTGCAACGTAGTCCGTATACAGCCAGTGCAGTGTAGCTAAGGGGTGAACCGAAAGACACGTCCAGTAGGCACCTAGCTATGCTGAAGCAGTAGCAGTCTCCAGAGACAATGGAAAACACCCGAACGCAGTGAAGAGAACATCTCCAACTTTGCACCTTTTTGCACCGTTTGGCACCGAGACTCGGGGTGGCTCAGCTGCTCATCATGGTAGGCTCTTGCTGCTGACATCATCAAACTTGCTGTGAAGATCGGCTCTCAGCGAGTGAGTTCTTTTACTTGTTCCCCCATCTTTCTGATCTTTCTTCATAATTTCATGGCCTTCGCATGCTTTCACTATGGATCCTAGAACCTCGTCCGAGGTCAGGCCTTGATTGTTCTGGCATCCCTGGTGGAAAGAAATGCAAGTTCCGGATACCCAGTACATCCCAGCGCTGTGGCTGAACATGGTTTTGCAATGTTTTGCATGTGACTGATTCAATACGGGCTTGGGTCCCCTGTGTAGTCTCAATCTACAGAAACTTCTTCTTTGGAACGGAACTTGTTTTCAAGAGTCTTTCCCTGCCGCTAAACTCTCCTAAATACACTAATTCATGGATGGTGTTGTAATCCCATAATACACTACCTCGACCAATCATGTGGATATTTGATCTGGAATTGTGTCGGAGCTAGCAGCGTCATTGCTAGCAGCCACCCTTTAGTTTGGCTTTAAAGAATCGACTCAGGTCAGGACGTTCTGGCCACATGCTCCAAATTTTCTTGAGGCCATGTTGAACACTGCATGATCAGCTTGATCCAGGATACTTTCCAACGCATCGGCTTTCAGGGAAATTGAATAACTAGTCACTGTTCCGGCTTGCATTGCCAGTAACCTGTCTCCTGCTTGACTTTGTATATGCTAAGAGAGCATGCAGCCAACAGGCATAGCTGGCATAGCTTCGCTTCTCCAGAAATCTCCAACGTTGCAGGAGAGAGTTGTGTGACCAGTATGTGGGGATCTCAGAGCCAGTGGCTGCGTTGCTCGAGACTTAGCAGTGATGATTCGCATGAGGTCTGACATCTACAGGGATGCTTTGATAGGTTCTGTCTTTATAGGATCCACCAAATTCTATGAGAGTGCTTTGCAAAAGAGAGCCCGTTTCTTTTGTTATTCCTAGAATGCCCTTGCCTTACCAACCAAAATCTGTACCTGTTTGCTCAGGTTTATCCATCCTTTCCTTTTGGCGTGCCAGACAAGAAGAGGGATAAGCCACTGAGCAAATACCTCACACAGGACCCAGTGTGGTGTAGAACTTTTCAGCGGTTCTAACTAAGCTTCCAAACTATTCCAAACTATTCCAAACTCTAAGAGGCTCTAGTGATCTCGTCTCGCTGCAAAAACTCTCTGACTTCTGACTGCTTCTGCACCGCCGTGAGGACGTGGCCATTGAGGGACAAGTGAGGATCACGTTAAATCCGGACGTCTTCTTGCGGGCAGGGAGCCACCGGTAGAGCTGTGTGTGCAGCCAGTGCAACCGCAACTGCGGATCTTTGTACCACATCTTTTCCATTCTTTTCCGTTTTGGAGAAGTTCTCTGCAAAAACAGGATCATTGAATCATTCCTGATCATTCCTGAATTTTGATCCAAAAACACCTAAGTGGACCTAACTGATCTGCCGCCAGGCCACCACTGCTCGCATGTTTACCTTTTCGGCGGACTGGGGCAGGGAAGAGTCCAGGGAAGAGTCCAGGCTGACGACTCCATCGCTAAATTATGACCTTTTTGTGCATTATTTGTGCGTAGATCATCAACTATGGATTCTAGACATACTCACCTTACTCCTCTGTTTACTTGATTTTATTTGCATATATTTCGTATGCTTGCATACATGCCTGTAATATGCCTGATTAATGTCACAATGAAAAGTCTGAGCGGCAGGATCCCACCTTCAATGAGCGGGAAGCCTCGGAAGAACTTTTGCGGATTCAAACTGGCCCTCTGTAGATTTCATTTGAATCCAAGCATGGAGTCTGAATGATTCCCAATAAGGCTTATGTCTCACTTGATCAATGTAGTGATGTATTGGATATTTGGGATGGTTTTTGGCAGTGGCTTGTTTGACAAAGATTTGCAAATTTAGTACAAGACCCGGTGACTTGGAATAAATGGATAATTAAACAAATGCATGAATCCCCCCCATCGCCCCCAAACCACCCCCCACCCCCCACCACATCCACGGGGGAGGGATACATACACATATGCATATACACATACATATACGTATACACATTTACAAATAAGCACACTACATATGTATACACATGCACATGCACATGTACACACACACACATATATATATATATATGTATGTATGTATATATATATATTGTAGCTATATATGGTACCCCCGCAAGACCTATGTTTTCAGTGGATTTTGCGGTATCTGCACCCTTCCCACTCAAGTCTGGACTGGTCTGTCTCACTTTCTCAAGTCTGGACTTGTTTTTCTGAAGTCAGGCAAGTCCATCTTAGCGGATCCAAGATCCAAGATGTCGCGGGGGTCTTGGCCCAGGAATCTTGGATCCGGGCTTGCTGGATCCAAGATTACCCAAGAAGAGTCTCTGGGCATCTTGGATCTTGGATCTTGGATCCAAGAAAAGTTTTCTGGAGATCTTGGATCTTGGATCCAAACACTACCGCCCTGAGGTTTTCAAGCCTGAACGCCCAACTTAGAGTTGGAAGCCCCTTGTTCCTCTATGCCCACACAGAAGATATGTGAGGTGTACTGATGCCCACCCAAACCCAGTAGAAGGTGATGCGCCGACATGCTTTCTCAAAGCTTGCGCTTGTGCAAAGCAGATGCGCATGCCCAACCGTGACCTACCTCAGGCCCATGTGCCCACATGCCTTCTCAGGGCTTGCGCTTGTGCAAAACAGATGCGCATGCCCAACTATGGCAGGTCTGAGCATAGGATTTCCAGTCTGAAAGGGTAGGCCTTGGGGTGGTAGCATATATATATATATATATATGTATATATATATATGTATATATATATATGTATATATATATGTATATATATATATATATTATATATATACACACACTTCTTACACACACACACATATATATATATACACAGGAGGCCCGCGCATGCGAAGCCTGATTCCAAGTGACTTTCTGGCCCTAAAAATGGAACCTCAAAGTGCACGTGGTATGAACTGTCCCCGTTCTCTGGCTCCCATGTTGCCATCGCGATGCAGCACCACCCAGGCAACATTCACCAATCCTTCGCTACTCCGCGCTACTCCGCGCTACTCCGCTACTCCGCGCTATGTTTTTATGCAAACATCCAATGTAATTGGCACAGTATACAAACGATGACGGAGTAAAAAAACCTTCAAAACTCAACCTTTCCACGTCTTTTCCTAAGCAGATTCTTACTCCATCCCGTTTTAAACTCATACTATTAATTAATAACGAGATTGACTGAAAAGATCATGATTCATGCTCTTTCCGGGTTGAAAACTTCGGTAGGAGCCTAGAGGGGCAAGGGGGGCCAACAAAGGGGCAGTAACGTATTCAATACAATCATTCAAATGGAAGCCGGCCACCCGCGCGAAGACCCACAAACTCCGCAACAGCAAGAAACACCTCAAGCAATCACCTAACGCTGCAAAAGGCTGATGGGCTTTCTTTTGGCGGCAAACACTCAAGCCACCAGACGGAACGAAATAATAAGATGCTAACTTCAACTGGGTTCAAGCAGCAACGGATATGCAGCCCGCTTGCCCCAACAAGAAACAAAATCATCTACAAAACAGTTTGCTCCGACGGACCCAGGGTCCGGAAAACTTTCTCAAAACCGGTTTCGCTCAAAAAGGCCTCCCTAGTATATATATATATATAACTTACACACACACACATATATATATAGATAGGGACCACGAGACGCTGGGCCATATGTATATATATATATATACATGTTACATGTATACAAGATCTGATGTACAAAGTTTTTCATTTCGAGCCACTGTGTACCAGAAGGATCAGAAGGCCAATGTAAGGTCACCACTCTGCAGACTGAGGAACCGCCCAGATTTCCAAGAAGAGCTGAAGCTGGGGAGCACGGTGAAAACAGAGCGAAAAGCGAAGAGCCGTGCTTGGGTGAAACAAAAATGTGTTGTGAGATGCTGCGAGCCTTTAGAGTCTTAGCGCCAATGCATAACGAAGCTCAAAGGCAACGGGGGGAGGAAGAGGGAAAACATGGAATAAAACATGGGACAATGTCGGACACAAAAAGACCTCTTGGTTTGGACGAGTCGTCGCCTTGCAGTGCGTCGCAGGTCCAGACTGGAACCCATCTTGGGTTCCGAGGCTGTGCGCCGTAAGGCTGTGCTGAAGCCTAGCTGTGATGCGCGCCCGCGCGTTGGTGGGTGTGTGTGCGTGTGTGTGTGACACAGCCCTTCGTACGGCGTCCAAACGCTTCCATGATCCCTCTCTGGAAAGTCCTCGGCTATGTCCTTGTAGAATCAATTTCCTGATCTCTATCAAGATGACCTTGATCATCTTCATTTTCATCGTTCCGATCATCTCGATATGGTTCGGTTTGACTCAGTTTCTGCAATGCGGCAATGCGAGTCTCGGAAGAACTCGGAAGATTCTAAGGCCAAAGGCATCTTTGGAGGAGATCCTCCAGATTGGTGGTCAGCCGAGGACTGTAGAGGTAGGTGTTCACTGTGTTCAGCTGAGTATGACAATCTCATAGAATCTCTACAACTCTGAAGGAACGATCACCAGAGATATGTGATACTTTTTGCCCATCCTTGTTCAGTGCCTGCAACGATCTCATAGTGCACCACTCTTGAAGGCATTGCCATCGCACATCTCACATCTTGGAAAACATGATCAGCTAGACATGACGATGAAGAGAGCAAAACTTGGATGTGCGAACATTCCCCCTGAGATGAGTTTGGTTTGACAGGCGGGAAGCACAGGGAAGCATCAAACCCGGCCAAGCCGGAGCCCATCACTTTGCAGGACCAAAGTGACATGGCTAAGATGTCGAAGGGCCGCTACGCATCTTCATCACTTGACGAGTAGGTTGGCTGCGAGTCGCTGTGATTCGTGCAGCTTTTAGAAGTCCACACGACTCGTGCAGCTTTTAGAAGTCCACACGACGGATGTGTTTGCATAGCTTTCAAAATCTTTCAAATCGTTTCCTTAGAGTTTCATGGTGAAAGATGGCCAAATCGGTTTTCGGTTAGCGTGAGGAAGTCACGGACCGAACATGTCTCAAGGCTTGCCGTTTGCAAGTTGTGCATGGGTTTAGAGATGTTTAGAGGCTTTCGCGCTCTCAAAATTACTACTTCGTAGTACTAATGTAGTACTCATAGCGCATGTGATGTCAAGCCTTGAGCTTCGCTTGAGATGGAGAGCTTGCTTCCGGCAAAATCAGATGAGGACCTTCTATGAAGACTCACATTTGAAGCCGTCAATTCATTTGACGCTGATTGAAGCCTCACAAGTTTACCAAGAAATGCGTCCAAGTTGGTGTCGACTGTCGCGTGAAATTTTGTAGCCTTCACCTGACTGCGCCCTCTTATGGCATGGTTTTGCCCTTGGATTTGGGACTTGTGGCCTGTTTGCACCTACTTTTTGCACCTTTTCATTCAGATAGTGTGAGGTTTGTTGTGCACATGGTTTCAGTGCCGCGTGACTCGGATCAAGCAAGCCCTGCAGACATTTTTATGGCTGAGCCCTATTGCATCCTATTGCCCTCCAAAAATCATTGCCATCCAGAGCTTTGCCATCTGAAGTTAAAACATGGATAGATTTGGATGATTCTGGATGTGCATGGATTTGCATGTTACTCTTGGAACGTTTTGTTGGGAGCGCTAGCTTTTAAGTGCCATGCCGCCTCATTTGGAGTCTGATGATGTGGATGATATCAAGACAGGGACATATGTCTACTGGATGAAGGCAAACGAGGACTGCCGCTGGCACCCAAGGGGCCCGGATGGGTCTTACCGGGGACACGTTGGACACGTCACGGCAGTCACGGCAGTCACGGCAGTCATGGAAGTCACTGCAGTCAGCATTTGTCCATCTCTTTCAACATCGCATCGCATCGCTGTCAGGATGTGGCCGAAAGGGGTGAACTTGGTGAAGTGGTTCGGGTTGATGACAACGGCAGGAGGAAGGTAAGTTTCCCCAAGGTTGGGCCATGGTTTGATCATGTTAGAATCATGTTTCATATTGTCTCATTGGCTTGGATGAACCTTGGATGAGCTCGGCAAAAGGCCACAACTGCATGCAATTGCTCTGTTTCTTCCGGATTCTGAACTACATTGATTGCTGATATTGTCTTTCGGTATTGCGCAGTTTGAACAGTTCTCCTCTCAGGGCAACTTCAGCATAGAGGCTCGTCAGCTGAATGCTTCTTGGCGAACACAGGGACAAACTGAGGTCACAAAAAACCCAAGAGGTATAGACTCGGTATAGACTCGGTATAGATGCCGGAGATGCCGGAGAGCCTCAGAGGTCCCTTCCGGGTCACACATCGACGAACCGTCAAACCAATCCTTTCAGTTCCTTTGAGAGGCATGGCCACTGAGGTCTCCGACTTCCAGAAAGGAACATTTGTGCACATGACAGATGAAGACACCGATTTGATTGGTGAGATCAAGGAGTTGGACAATGGAAAGTTGCAGGTTGATTTTGAAGGCAAGCAAAAGATGCTTGGCATTGAGATGTCGTGCTTATTCGTGCTGGATGCTGCAGGACTGACTATTCGAATCTATTCGAACTACTCCCATCTGGTCTCCAAAGGATAGAAGAATAGAGTTGTCACTCCACAGTCCCTGTCAGAACCTTGCCATCTTAGGGTAGGGTAAAGCGGAGTATAGCTGAGTATAGCAGGGTAACACTCTGCGACGACCATGATGATCTACAATGCCCGGGCCCAAGGATTCTCCAGCCAAAGAAATTGATCCGCTGCGACTTTCAACCAGGCGGGGCGGCTTTGGAAGCTTTGGAAGCTATCCAATTTGTGTTTATATATACATATAAATGTATATATATTTATACATGAATATATTATATATATACATGAATATACATATATATATGAATGTATATATATGTATATATATATATTTGAATATATATATATAAATATATTTATATATATAAATATGTATATATATATATATATAGATAAATATATATTATATTTGCATCGCTTTCTCTCTGGCTTTGGGCTATGTTACGTTCGATATCTAGAGCTGCTTTAGCCCACCTCAGAATCTCTTAGAATGTTGCAAGCATGCTCCAATCCATGACGCAATCTGTGGGTTCGGCGTCAATGGGCAATGAAGACCCCTTGGCGACTCCGTGTCCTCTGAGTCGGCCGATGTGAGGCATGTTTGCCTTTTGGACGAGATCGGATGAAGATATCCCTCCTGGCCATATGGGAGACTTAGCATGATCTTGGCATGATCTTGTCATTCACAATCATTCACAAATTTTGTCACTAGCAGTCACTGGTCACTGGTCACTGTCATTCTTTTGCTTTTCAGCTTTTTGGTCCACCTCTTTGAAGGTCACGAAAATGTTTCGACACAATCTCACGATTCGACGTTGTCTCCCTTCACGAAGCGTATCCGAGTAAGACATATTAAAACGTTCTTAACGATTCTTAACGGCTTTTACCTACCGCATGCGCCGCATGCCATCATAGCAGCCATGGCATAGGCTATAATTTAGAGAATGTCATCAAGGCCAAAAGCTTCACGTTGAAGGTTTGATTGCCTTATTATCTTCAAAAGTCATTCCTGGGACAATTATTATGTTTTCTTTGTAGGATCGTGTCTATCACCAACACTGATGGTCTTCTCAGTCCAACCGCACTTGCAGATGACTAAGTCGCCGCATATATGTAATTTGTGTATATAATTTGAAGGCTTCCAATCGTGATCTGCTTGTGGCTTTGTGGAATTTTGTTTGTCAAACTTTGCCAAACTCACACTGTTGAAAACTGCAATTGAAACTCTTTGGTCATGGAGTTTGACCACTCCAAGGAGAAGTGCAAAAGGATTTGACCGACAAAGGTCGAGTGCGAGCACCTTTGCAGCAGGGACCTGGTGGGACCTGGTCCGACATCGGAGACCCCATGTATTAAAACATATTAAAACAATGTCAAACATTGTCAAGCCATGGACGCCAGGAACAGAAACGTGCATTTTTTCGATTTTTTTTTGCTGCGTGGCTGGGAGTTTTCAGATTCATCACGTGTTACTTTCGCGAGTCCTTTACGAGCTCGTTTTTCCCTGGCAGGTGAAATTCCCCAAGGGGAAGTGGAATTTCAAACCTTGCCAGATGGTTAGAGCACCCATTCAGTTGCGCTCTTTGGTGCTGTGGACACTTGGAAGCTCTAGACTGTGTCTCGGGTCTTCATGAATCAACGAGCTCGGATGTTACTGGACTGGTAGATCTGGTAGGTATGTGTAGGTATCGATATTATAGATGTTGATACCATTGGCTCAATTTTCACGAGTTCTTTGTCTCGATGAACTAGGTAACTAGGACGGTATCTTGTGGGGGTCTTTGGATTCTTTATGACTCTTTGGACCCCTCCCCCAGGTCTGAGTTGGTGGATCTTGGTGGAGTGACAACTGATTTCCAAGAGAATCGAGAAAGCTGGCTGCCCAACAGTCAAGCACTCTTCAAACTTATCAAACACACCCAAACACATCCAAACACACCCACAGAGCAGCAATCCGTTGATACTAAGCCTTCTTTAATGCCCTACAACATCTGGGTGTTGCTTGAACTTGCACTGACCCAGTGCTGCAAAGAAACTGCGACTTTGATTCAGCACTGATAGCAGTGCCATGGCCCCAAAAACTGGTGTAAAAGGGTTTGTGCTCGGACGCATCATACCTATTTTCGGGAAATCTATCAGCTCTACCTCCCATTCAATTGATTTGCATTACGTATTTGTCCATCTATCAGCACCTAGAGAAGCAGACAGCTCACTCCCGAAGGGTATGGCGAATGTCAACACCCCACCAATGTGTAGCCGATGGCATGGAACCCCGCCATTGAAAAGGTAGTAATGGTATGTAATGGTCCATTGGTCAGTAAGGGTGATCATCCGCTGACCAAACGGTGCTCACCGGGTGTTGCCCCTCTGAGTGGGTGCCCTTCTGAGCTGACCCGAGGACGGATTCTTCCGATGATATTGCCAAAGGCTTTGTGGGTTTGTCAAATTTGTCCGTCGAAAATGTTTGCGACACTGCGACACTGAGACTTCGTGGGAACCAACACACAAATACCTTGACTAAGTGACTAGAGCAATGGCAGCAGTGGTGTTGCTTTTGAGACGACATTTTCAGAGCCGAAAAAAGCATTCAGCGCAAAGACCAAGAGATTCTTGTCAGGCGATGCTTTTTTGTTCCTGTTTGAGACAAGTTTGCTGAAAGGATGTCCCAACTTCAAAATCTTCGCTTTGTCAGCAATGCTGTGACAGAAAAGCTCTTTTCCAAATAGTCATGAATTTCAGAGCAGAGCTTGAAGGGTGATTGCTTTGGGCGTTCCCTGTGACACGTTGCATGTATTTCACCACCTTGCATATCAAGGGGACGTTTCGTTTGACGCATTTTTGTGAAGTCTTACAGTCTTACTAAGTCTGCCAGGTGAAGTTGGACAGGTGGGACCTGGGTTGCCATGCATGACACATTTGCTAAGTGACCAATTTAATCTATACTGTAGACTGTACACGAAAGCCGACATCATGGTGTAGCAAAGCCGAACATGCGAGATTCCTTGGCTTTGAAGAGTGCTCCCATTCTGCTCTGCTGGCTGCAAAATTTCTGCTGAGAGGTGATTCAAGGTCCAAACGATGAAGGAAAAGTCGAAGCACCTCGGCAGAAGTAGAGCGGAACCGGCGGAACACTGCATTCAGCAAGTGAACTGAAGCCCCAGCCGCTGTTCAGCAAGAATCCAGATCAATTGCGACCATAGAAGCTTGTCCTGAAACCTGTCAAGCTGACCGTGTTCCTTTGGATCAATAAAGGTTTCTTTCTGAAGGAGCACCAAATCTTGTAGCTTGAAAGGGAATCCCAATCAAGATAATCAAGTCCAAAGCTTAAAGCTAGAATACTCTCTGACAATGGACATCCTTTTTTCGCTCCAGCTTTGTGCCAAATACATGGAGTCCTGTGTACTTTGATGGCCACACCCATAGCGTTCCGGACAAACTAAAAGGATCCTTGGGTGTGCAACAGTCAGCCGTGAATTTGATGCCTTTTCCCGAGGTACAATTTGCAAAGGGTGCTTGGAGGTTCAATCCCGAGGAGCACCCGGCCTCGAAACTCAATTCAAAATTTGAATACAATACTGTACAAATTTGAATGCAATAGATTGCCATACAATTGCCACCTTGATTTGGGATATTTGGGCAGAGGCAGAAGGGCCTTGATTTGGCCACTTCTGGGATGTCATGCGTATTGGAGACATCGTGGGAAACCTGGGAGAATTGAGGGAATGTCATGACACAAACGCGAACAGAAGGAGAGCAGCAATAGAAATGGAGATGGAACATCTGAACTTTGCTTGAAACCCACGCAACCCGGGCAAGCGATGATGTCACAATGAAAGTAGAAAACTTGAGTTCAAGCACGAGCGCCAATCGAAGATATCTGCAGGACTTGTACCAGATCGAAACGCAACTGCACTCGTTTGTCACCTGGGAGAAGCATGACGAGGACGAGAGTGAGCAGATCCGGCGGAATTGGCCGCGAAAGATCGAATTCTTGAAGCAATCTTGACCGATTCTTGCACACTTTTTGCATTTTGTCCCGAGAGCACCCACGCAGGGTTCCTTCCAAAGAGCGGCTGCCAATACATTTTGATCCCCCTCCTCCTCCTCCTCCTCTTCATCATCATCATCATCATCATCCTCATCCTCATCCTCATCCCTCAACTTCAACAACGGCGCATCTACAAGACACCTACAGCTTTTTATCTCCAGGTGTGGAGTAAGTCTAGATCTTCTGGAAAACACCCATGTATCTACAGCTGTGTAAATGCAGGTGCGCAGAGGCAGGCGTATAGATGCAGGTGTATGGATGCAGGCGTATAGATCTTCTAGAAAACATACGCATATATATAAAGTCTTTTGAGCCTCCTGCTGTACCCATGCTCATGAAACGCACCCCTTGCGCACCACCAAATGCATGTTGTCCATCAAAAACCGGAGGAAAATTAGGATTCGGTTTGCTCTCGGTAGACGTTTCCCGCACGAAATGCGCGTCGATCGTCCAAAACTGGGGGAAAAGGGTTCTTGTGTGTAAAAGCTTTCCCTGCGCAAAAGCACCTGTGTGTGAAAGCTTTTGTGTGCAAAGGCGCGGGTGTGTGTAAAGTTTCTGGGTGTAAAAAAACATTTGTTTGTAAAGGCTTCTGCGCAAAAACATCTGTGTGAGAAGCTCTGCGTGTAAAGGGGTCTGTGGGTGAAGGTATCTGTGTGTAAAGCACCTGTGTGTAAAAGCTTCTGTGTGCAAGAGCTGTCTGTGTGTGAGAGCTTCTGTGCGTAAAAGCGCCTGTGTTTCAAAGTCTCTGTGTGCAAAAAATTCTTGCTGTAAAAGCTTCTGTGTGTAGCGCGGACGGCTTCTAAGTGGTGCGCGCACAGCGGCAGCAGTTCATCGCAGCACGAGGTTCATGTCCAACAGATTGCTTTGTACACATCCCAAAGGCCGATGGGAGAGTTTGCCCCCGCCAGGCTTCCATGGTATTCCACAAGCTGTGGGACTACGTCATATAGAACAACCCTAAGATGGCGTCAGCACAGGGATGTCGGGACCCTGGCTGAATGCTGAGTTGGATAGGCACGGCCCTGTCGCACATGCCCACCGGTCCATCAACTAACAATCAGTTCGCGCAACTGTAGTGGAGCGCACTAAAGAAGAAAGGAAAATCCAAATGGTGCAAGTCCGATTGACAGGACCAACCCACATAAAAACTGAGAGAAGCAATGCTGAGCACTGGTCTCCCAAAGTTGAGTAAAAAAAACACGAAAAGTGCGACCCACGGATTCTGAGCCGGCTCAAGCCACGTGCAATCACTGTCGACATGCTGCCCCGCTCGCTTGCTGCCTCAATCCGAAGGA
>Ga0126342_10004275_pt1:0-10000 | contig 24258 bp, 15 predicted proteins | sample Cyp1metagenome_FD_92528 | JGI IMG/M metagenome (GOLD analysis project Ga0126342, IMG submission 92528) | Coral microbial communities from Lord Howe Island, Old Settlement Bay, Australia - Cyphastrea 1 metagenome | ecosystem: Host-associated > Invertebrates > Cnidaria > Coral ...
AGGGGGGGGTTGCCCTAAATTTACCCTAATTATTCCCGATGTCGTGTGACATACTGGAATGTTTTCCCAGAATATGTGCAATGGGGCTGGAATAATATCCAATTATTCCAAGGTATGCTGGCATGGGGGGGGGCTATGGCAGGGATCATAGAAATATCAGAAATATATCAGACATATCACATTCTCTCCAGTGCTTAGTCTTTTGAAGGGGTTAGGTCAACAGGTCAACGATTCATCTTGGGGACACCAAAGGCACGTCTTGGCGGATGTTTCCAACGCTGCAGCGGCGGACCTCGCCCAAGCGGCAACATTGCTTGAAGCTTGGCCGAAGAAAAAAGCGGGTACTAGGAGGATCCAGTAGCTGGAGTCCCAGCAGTTCGTAACAGGTCAGATGTTGTTTGTAGCTGGGGCTATAGTAAGTCGTTGACTGATGGCGATTCCATTGCACCACGGTGAGGATGTTTGCACTTTGGACTGTATTTACCTTAGATATATCCTTTATTTCCCACTGACAAGGGGGTGACACTACCAAGAAAACACACACTTTGGATGAATCCAACGACTAACTTTTCTGGATTTCCTTCTCAATCATGCATAATTTGGATGATCCATTATCCATTTATAGACTTTTATACAATCACCAACAACTTCCATGCTATCACAGCACCCTAGCCAGGAAGGGAACCACGTCGACGTCAACGACCTTCCGGACACCTCGCGTCGCCACGCGGACGTCCAAGTGCTCTACACGCGTGCGGCGGAGAAGGGCGAACGGCGCGCAGCGCTGAGGACGGCGGTGGAACATTTGCAGAGGAATGAGACGGAGAAAGCGACGCTTGGAAAGTTGCAAAGTGTTAGGGTGTATAAACAGGTGAACAGTTGATGTTTTTTTTTGGGAGTATATTGTCTTGGGGAGTATGCAATAAGTCGCTGTTTGTTGGTTGGGCAGCCACTGTAAATTAATAATTGATAATTCAACCAACAATCGTGGTGATTTTGACCAACAATAGTAGTTGACTTTGCGATTTGATCCAAGAATGATGGACAGACCAGCAAATAGGGTTCGGTGCTTGAGGGGCCATGCTGTGTCTGTAGTTTCATAGTTTCCATGACCAGCATTGTTGAAAAAAATGGCGTCATCCCTTTGATTCCACCATCCAGCACATTGTAGCAGGTGGTATATTACGTACAGGATCGAATCAACATGGCCTCATTTGGATTTTTGCATTGTAGTCAATTTCAATGCAAACCGTTGCGACTGGTTGGTGATTGGTGAATGGGCCGTTCCTTTATTCGATATCCTCAGCTCAAGAATGACTTTTAGTATGGGAGTTTAGGGGAGTCTAATTTTAGTTGCCCATGCTCTTATTTGGCACAATCTAGCAAATGATGAACTGATCATTCAAAGTTAAGCAAAACAATGGGGATATTTGCAACGTTCATACATGTTCTATCTATGCTTGTATTTAAAACTTTGATTTGACTTGTGGTGCTTATTTGTTTCTTGCCAATTCTTTGGGAGACAGTTCATTCAATTCATGTGTTCTATATATTCTATGATGAAGCATAGCATAGCGACTGGTCTGTGGTGACATGTGCCCACAGATTCCATAGATCCTTGAACAGAATTACGTCACATCCATTTAAGCATGGATCCACATCGCCACAAATTCAGTGGGGCTTCCCACACTCTCCCCAGGAAACCGCTCCTGGAAAAAGTGTCGCATCAACCTGAAGAAGCTGAAGAACCAATGGCAGCCATGGCCCAGTACTACTTGACGCGCTTCAGCAATGACACCAACAGTTCTGAAGAGGAGCGGAGAGAATTGGCTTGGCCGCACCTGGTGCGTGCTGCCGATTTGGGACGCCAAGATGCTGAAGCCTTGGATTTGCTGGGAAAAAGATTTTTTTTTAATGTTTTTTTGGTATAGAAATCCACCATTTTTTGGGGGAGATGACGGATTTTGTTTGTTATTGTGGCTTAGAGAGTCCATTGATTGTTGTGAAAGCCCTGCTTTGTTCCATCAATGGTCAAACCCAGCCCGGCCTGGGTTTGAAGCCACCAGTGATTTGGGATGAGATCATGAATCATCTCATATTTTCCAGGTCGATCCAAAGTCCAGATTCTCAGATAGATATACCATTATATCACCATATTTGCCTATCTATCATATATTTTTAACCTCATGAGATGTTTTTGGGGCTTTCATTCTGATCTGATCTCATCTGATTTCAGGAACTCCTGGTGGCCCACGCCCATCTAAATCCACCACCAGCCGTGGCCACCAACGGCACCAACGGCCCCAACGGCAGCGACCCCGGCAAGTCCAACAGCACCGAAGCGGCGCGGCGCTACCGACGCCTGGTGGCTGGTGACAGGGCGAACGCCAGCGAGATGCGGAGGAGTGGCAATCTGAGCGAAGTGCAGGCAAGATTCTTTGGGTTAATAGTGGTTAATAGGCTATAGTGGTTAATAGGCTATAATAGTGGTTAATAGACATAAATGAATGGGATTCGGATTGGGTTAATAGTGGTTAATAGGCTATAAACCAACAATGGGAATATGATGGTGATGTGGTTGGTGGTTTCAAACATGGCTTTTATTTTCCATAAATATATGGGATAATTGATCCTTCCCATTGACGAACTCCATCATTTTTCAAGATGGTTATTGCACCACCAACCAGTTGGTCATGACATAAATTAATGTGTGTCTTTCCATGCCAGTGTTTCTTTTTTGCACGTTGACCTGTTGCATCCTTTTAAATGAGAAAAATCTGCGCACCAAAAATTTACTAATTCAAGCAATGTATATAATATAGAGGTTAAAAAGGGTCACTGAACGTTCATATCAAGGTAAGCAAACAAAACTGTCACTGATTCATCCATTCCCCTCCCTTGTGAGGCCTTTGCTGCCTACAACTTGGGCGTTTTGTCCCTCCAGAGCCTCGATGACACGTCCAGCTGTTCCGTGGAAGCGCTGCTCGGCGCGCCTAGTTGCGGGTGGCATATGGTGGCGGCAAGTGAAGGAATGGTGAATATTTACTTAGCAATATGGCGAATCAAGTACCCAAAAAAATATGAACATGTTGATCTTCAAGATGGTAGTCGCATCAGGCCTTCATAAGACAAGACCGAGAGAAGCATAAAACTTGACCCACGAAAATCAGATCAGTCAATGACTGATATCAGTTCCATCAATTTGGAACTGAAGACATGTTTGCAGATATCAGTTATATCAATGATATCAAACATCCAAGGTGCCCCAAACAACCTGTCCATCACCGGGCTTTTCGCCGAGGCAGGAGCTCTTCCAAGACGTGGCGCTGTCGCACGGCCACGTGGTACGCCTGATCCTGGCGCTGGAACGCCGCGCAGCGAGACTGGGAGATGTGCATGGCGCCTTGCTGCTGGCGATGCTCCTGAGTCACTGGCTGGAAAACATGTAGATTTCACACTAAGCAACTGGAAAAACAACTGGAAAAACATGAGAAATTGGAGATGCCACACAGAAACAATTGGAAAATACAGTCGGATTTTTTCCAGCAAGAATGTGCATTGACCCAGCAATGGAGATTTCAACATAGAAATGATGATGGGCCATAGGTCAGGCTTGAGCTGTTTGAAGCTGATGATGGGTCACTATGCGTGAACTTCTCCGATGGTTTTGGGTGGTTAAAGGTTGACCCAGTCATGCTTCCGGTTTGAAGATGGTCTAGATTCTAGACTGATTCTTGGTGGAAATGCGCCAGCAACTTTGATCATTTAAAGATAAGACTAACATATACTGTACAATATAGATATATATATATGCACATGCATTCAGATGGAGATCCCTGGCTAAAAGAAATTATATCCACTTGCATTATCCCAAAAAGCTTGACCGAATCCGATCCATTTGACACGAGATCCTAACATCCTTGTAATCTATTTCAATAGTTTGTTTAAATCCATTACAATATTATATATATATATTGTATTTTAATATATATATATATATATATAATACATGTATATAAATATGTCCCACAGATTCCCCATGTTTTTTTTGGGCAATTGTTGATCCCATCCCATGGAGAGGTGACCTGGGCCACGAGTTGGGCCACCTGGATGCGGCACATCTCTGGGACCGTTCCACCGCGCGGCCGCGGCCGGCGGACGCGGACGCGGACGCGGACGGCGACGACGGAGAGGCGCCGGCGGTGGAACGGATGGGGCGTGAAAGACCTGGATTTGGAGGAAGTGGTTGGTGGGATTTCAAGATGTCAACTCTATTTTTTTGTTTTTTTCGAGATTTTGGGTGGATTCAAGATGTTTCAATTTTTTGTTCTGATAGTTGTTTGATGTGTTTTTGCTATTTTCCATGGCTGGAATGAGAATGATGATGATGGTGATGATTCGTGATGATGGTGATGATGATGATGATGATGATCCCACTTGATGAATGATAGAAACGATCACCGTGTTTTTTCTCTTAGGACTTTCCAAGGCCTGTTGAAACACATGTTGAAACTTGAAACACATGTTTTGTACAATGAACGACCAGCAAGAAAATCTGTGAACTCTAAGGTAGCAATTCATTGCATCCCTCTTCTTATGTCCCTCTTGCTATACCCAATCCATCCCAATACTGCGGGTGGATCTGCAGGCCGTCCCCGAAGCCTGCGATTTGCATGGCTGGTGGAGCACCAACTCATCCGAGCCACTCAGCTATAGAGAGCTGTGTTCTTGGGTGGTGCAGGTGGGATGTGTGATATGTATTGATATGTCAATCAATATCAATATATATATATATATATATATGTCATCTACCAACTGCAAAAGGACAAACACTAATTTAGAAATTGCCTGGTTTCGATTTGATTGTTTTGTATGCTCTAGTTTCGGTATGTTTCAGTGACAATTCTTTTCCTGCAATCGAGCTTTACAAAGCTTGGCCCAGGTTGCTCTTGCAAAACGTTTCGAAGCTCTTCGCTTCCAAAGTCCCTGGGCAACGCGGCAACGTGCAACGTAGGGTTGATGGTTGTGGGTCCTGAACGGGGCCATCGATGGGCCCGCCAAACATTGTTTTGGCTCGGATGTCGCTATAGGGTTTGGCAAATCTTAACCAACAAATATGATGAAACACGGAAACTAAATGAAAGAAATTTAAGCCAGAAAATGGGGGTTTGAAGTGACACAGCTCTGGAGACTTCACGAACTATGAGTCTTACTGCAAGGTTACCGCAGGTGGAGTGAGATGGTGAGACATATCATATCCCATTGGGTCCCATCACCAGAAACCATCGAATAATATTGGATTTGTTTGGGTTCTACGTTGTTCTTCCGGGTGTATCCAAGCTCATTGGCTAGACATCTTCCAAGTTGGCAGCGTTAATGCTGCCTGACATTGTTTACAATCCAAAAGTGAATTCAACCATCCACTTCAGTGGCTTGAACATGTTTGAACCCATTTGGCTAGAACTACCATGTTTGTCTTGCGAAAGCATCCAACTTATTGCAGGGTAAACCGGGGAAACCCTCCAAAAATCATCCAAAACTTGCATCAGAACCTTCGTCGCCAAGGTGAAGGGCGGTGGCTTCGAGATGTTCAACGCAAGCGGTTCCGAGGTTGGAGTGGAGGTGGAGGAAGCCATTGTCACCTGGTAGCAATATGGGTGCACCACTTGGTTGGGCGGTTTTTATGGGGTCTCAAGATATGTTTTTTTCTTTTGCTTCTTTTGATCTGAAGGCGACCCCATCCGTTGGTCTATTTTTATCATACCCATAGCCATTCAGTTTTCAGTTTTTTGGGTACCCTTGATAATTTAGGCGACCACATCCTTTGCTCTATGGTTTGTTGCATATCCATGCAGTTGTTTGGGCACCCAATGTTGATACCATCTGGTTATGACTAACATTGCCATGGAAAGATCCACCATTTTTAAGAACGGTATTTATTTCGATTAGGGCCATCATTTTCCATGGCTATGTTAGTCATCACCAGAGGGTATCTCATCATTTAGGTGCTGCCGCGCCCTGAAACGACGGAGTTTCAACACCTGCACTCCTTTTTGTGCCGTGGCGGTAAGCTGGCGCAGTGACGGTGAAGCGCGGGTACGGGTATGGATCAACCATGATCAACCGTTGTTTCCAGCAGTGAATCTCCTACAAATGGAGGTTTTAATAGGACAATCATCTAGAAATGGATGATGTACCATGTGTTGTTACAGATTTCTTCACCAGAAATGGGTTGGCTTGAGCGTTTAGATCCTCGAGATTGCCAAAAATCTTGTCCCCTGTCCTGTATATTGATTTGCAACCATGTGGTGAATATGTGACTGGAATGACCTGTTTGTCTGACATTTGTGGTGGGTTCATCTAGATACTATATCGCGAAACTAACCTTAGGGCCCACTGTGCGGATTAATTATAAATCTCTCCAAATTACCCAATAAAATGGAGTCACCAAGCAGAAATCAGAGCCATATGATGGCCCAAGACATCCGCCCATGACGTTGGTCAATGCAGGTGGCACACCACCTATGACGCCTTCCCTGCAGCGGCGCCTGTCCCAGTGGCATTGCAACCCCCTGGCGCAGTGCCGCATCTGGTGGAGTTTCACCACCAAAGGGGACGCTTGATCAAAACGCTCAGGGAGGGCTAGATTCAAATGGGGTTTGGGATGGGAAAAATTCAGTGGTATGGCTAAGTGTAAGATCTCAGGAAAGATGGCTTTTGTTCGTTGTTTACAGCGTATCAGTTCCATTTCAATCATTTTCTACCATTTGCGCATTGGTCGAGATTTCACTGGTGAAACCGGGAATTTCTATGCAATTTTTTTCCGCATCCCGATCATCCAAATGATAGGTCGCTGTTCATCGGTGCTGAACCCGGACAGAACTTGGGACAAAAACAGCTGGAGGATTCCGTTTCCTTTTTTTTCCCGGAAAATAATAAGGAACATTATGGAAAATGATGAAAATGATGATTAATTCACCAGTGGATTTTAGGGGTATCTTCATGCTATGTTCAGAGAAACTCAGTTTGATATTGCTATACCTCGGACAAGGATGAGACACTACTTTTTGGATTCTTTTTTGTCGCTTTCAATCTGAACAGATATGATTGTGCCAGCCTTTCGACAGGGATTGCTCCAAGCCATTGCCATTGGTAAATGATGGCCACCAGTGCCAGGGATGTTCGAGCAAGCCGGAGTTTTCCGACACTGAATCGAGATGACCCAGGTGACCCAGGTGACCCATGTTTTGGAGCAAAACACATCTTCTTCAAACAGACTGGAATTTGGGGTATGGCTTTGGTATGCTTTGATCCAGCTTAATGGGGTGCACCTTGGGTAAAATAACATCGGAAAATGATGCTCCAAACATCTCTGGATTTGGGAGTGCCGAATATGTTTGGGGTTGACCCTGGATGGCCAACAATTGTTGGTACCCCAAAACATACAATATACATAGCCGTTCATATCCCATGTAGAATCGACTAAACATCTCTGTTGTTTCGGTGGAGTTTTTGTTGGGTCATATCTCCCAGCGTTCCCAAGAATCATCCTTAGCGATTGGCGCAGGCATCCTACCGTGGCAGGGTATCCGATAAGTGGTCGTCGCTTCAACATATAGGAACATCTATTGAGTATGGATCGGAACTAAGATCATTGTCCTGCCATGGTCAAAGTGGTGCTTGTACTTCATCTTGTTCCATACATCAAGGGGCAATCACCACCTCTGGTTTTGTGTGTCAGTCTTGGAGACATCCCAAGAGCGTAATTAGGACTGAAAGGCTTTGATAGGCTTTGGCCATGGCAAGAAAGCATGTCGAATTGAGCCATGAATCTCATTCCCCTCTTGATTGGTTAATTTGCTTCATACTCACTGGACATGATAGGTGATTCTGCTTTCTCGTAATTATACAACGGGATAATTGCCCATTTACCAACCAGTGATACTGCTACTTTGCACAGCTTAATTACATAATGTGCGAATGATTTTTGGACGCCCAAGGTTCGTATACCGCATTCTTGTAAGTGTTTAAATCTTCCTTGCATCTTCTCTTGTCGCACTTGGCGCCCAAATCTCGAGAGTCATGAAACGCAATTGGCAACGACTATCGGAGCCAGATAACCCTATTTCACTGCGAGATTTGATTTATATTTCGGCGGGCCCGCTTAGATTTTGCTGCGAGCGGCCTGCCGCGACAGAAGTTCAGCCAAGACTGCAGCTGTGGCTTTGAGGAAAGCTGACCATGGACAAGTCTTGTCAGATTGCCTTGGTGGAGGGCATGTACGTCAACTGGACTTTCCATCGGCTGGATGCTGTTGAAGAGGCTGGGTCAGTCAGATGTTGGCACCGTCAATTTGGATGGGGGGTGACAGGGATGGGAGGGGTTAACCAAGTGAATTGGGAATATACCAGCCAGATGATTTTGAGCAGGCTTCCACTGAATGGGGAAGGGTTGGTTGCATGCTATGCTTTGCACCTGCAAGTCGGACAGTGCTTTATTGAAAAGCTACCTGCAGTAAATAAAGGTTTGACCAGCAAAAACCGGGCTCCGCTTGGCGGCTGCATCATCATGGCGCTAGAGAATGTGCTTGCTTCAGCGTGTTTGACTTAATTGCATCCCTATGTACTTTCAAACAATTGCGTTTAGCAAATATGACATGTTATTGTTATTTGTTCTATTCCACCAGTTCAACCATCCCAATGCATGCATTGATTACATCCTGTGATGCTCTTGATGATGCCGCCCGCAACTACTGGTTGGCAACATCTCCACAATTTGGTTTTTACTGTGATTTTCATTTATACCAGCAACATGGGTGCAGATGATGGGATGTGAAGCTCACGTATGCGTTGATTATGTAATACATTGTAATACCTTTTTTCCTTTTTGCATATCATGTCAAATATTTGCTGTCAAACCCTTAAGACAACCATTGGTTCAAGTGTTCCTTGAACATATTTTCCCCGCAATGAATTGAATAAACCTGGATCCAAATTTGTGGCATGCCAAAGCTAGGAGAAGCCGAGGGATGTGCCCGCTCCGATAGTGACCTGGCCTGGTTATAGCGAGCAGCTTATAAGGTCCGACTCCACTTGGGCGGTGATGGATCCTGTATGTAAAGGTGCGTACAGGTGTTCATTTGAAAAGTCCGTTTTCTAATTTGTACCATCCCCGAAACATGGTTCAGTCTTATAAACATGCCTCCAAGCCACTTGGAGCATGTGTGAATTGCGTGATCACCTGCGTACCACTTTCCCAACGGGCCAACGTCGCAAGGTCGCGAGTTCAGAGGATTTGGTGGAAGAGTCAGTAGAGGCCCAGGGGCCCAGGGACCTTGTTTGTTAATCTTGGCATGACGACGTTCCAAAAATGTGGTGCTTAGGAATGTGCTAAAACATGTATGGAAGCAACTGACTGACAGACTGACACAGTTGTGGACAAAATCCATGCTTTTTACCCCGGGAACACTGCCTGCAATGAAGATTGGCCCATGGTATCGGTATGGGTAACGGTCAGATTTTTTAACCTCCCCATGTTTGAGATTCACCGTTTTGTCCCTTAGCTCATCAACTTCAAAAGGGGCACAAAACCTTGCTGAACTACATTGCTGGGGTATGACTGATGTGATTGGATTCCTGGCTTTTTGTGTTCCATGCGGTCCATATGTTTGTTGGTCACGACTCTAATTTTGCTTTGTCGCATGTGAAATCCGCCTTGTTTGGTTGATTCTGCCAGGTCGCCACACGTGACTGGTTGCATTGCTGGGTTCGACCTGAACGCTACTATGTGGCATTGAAGGCCCGGACCAAACATGTTTGACAGGTCGGATATTCATGTTTCACAACACGTTCTAACATGTTCCAACTTCCACCTTCCTATCCTTCCTAACATCACGTTGATCCAACTGATTGTTTCATTGCGTCTTGTTCTCACCGATGCCCATGTCATCCATGCAGGCTGCGCTTGCAGAAGCGCCCCAAGAACAGCCCGCACCTCCAGG
>Ga0126342_10004275_pt1:15000-24258 | contig 24258 bp, 15 predicted proteins | sample Cyp1metagenome_FD_92528 | JGI IMG/M metagenome (GOLD analysis project Ga0126342, IMG submission 92528) | Coral microbial communities from Lord Howe Island, Old Settlement Bay, Australia - Cyphastrea 1 metagenome | ecosystem: Host-associated > Invertebrates > Cnidaria > Coral ...
TGGGAAAGTGGTACGCAGGTGATCACGCAATTCACACATGCTCCAAGTGGCTTGGAGGCATGTTTATAAGACTGAACCATGTTTCGGGGATGGTACAAATTAGAAAACGGACTTTTCAAATGAACACCTGTACGCACCTTTACATACAGGATCCATCACCGCCCAAGTGGAGTCGGACCTTATAAGCTGCTCGCTATAACCAGGCCAGGTCACTATCGGAGCGGGCACATCCCTCGGCTTCTCCTAGCTTTGGCATGCCACAAATTTGGATCCAGGTTTATTCAATTCATTGCGGGGAAAATATGTTCAAGGAACACTTGAACCAATGGTTGTCTTAAGGGTTTGACAGCAAATATTTGACATGATATGCAAAAAGGAAAAAAGGTATTACAATGTATTACATAATCAACGCATACGTGAGCTTCACATCCCATCATCTGCACCCATGTTGCTGGTATAAATGAAAATCACAGTAAAAACCAAATTGTGGAGATGTTGCCAACCAGTAGTTGCGGGCGGCATCATCAAGAGCATCACAGGATGTAATCAATGCATGCATTGGGATGGTTGAACTGGTGGAATAGAACAAATAACAATAACATGTCATATTTGCTAAACGCAATTGTTTGAAAGTACATAGGGATGCAATTAAGTCAAACACGCTGAAGCAAGCACATTCTCTAGCGCCATGATGATGCAGCCGCCAAGCGGAGCCCGGTTTTTGCTGGTCAAACCTTTATTTACTGCAGGTAGCTTTTCAATAAAGCACTGTCCGACTTGCAGGTGCAAAGCATAGCATGCAACCAACCCTTCCCCATTCAGTGGAAGCCTGCTCAAAATCATCTGGCTGGTATATTCCCAATTCACTTGGTTAACCCCTCCCATCCCTGTCACCCCCCATCCAAATTGACGGTGCCAACATCTGACTGACCCAGCCTCTTCAACAGCATCCAGCCGATGGAAAGTCCAGTTGACGTACATGCCCTCCACCAAGGCAATCTGACAAGACTTGTCCATGGTCAGCTTTCCTCAAAGCCACAGCTGCAGTCTTGGCTGAACTTCTGTCGCGGCAGGCCGCTCGCAGCAAAATCTAAGCGGGCCCGCCGAAATATAAATCAAATCTCGCAGTGAAATAGGGTTATCTGGCTCCGATAGTCGTTGCCAATTGCGTTTCATGACTCTCGAGATTTGGGCGCCAAGTGCGACAAGAGAAGATGCAAGGAAGATTTAAACACTTACAAGAATGCGGTATACGAACCTTGGGCGTCCAAAAATCATTCGCACATTATGTAATTAAGCTGTGCAAAGTAGCAGTATCACTGGTTGGTAAATGGGCAATTATCCCGTTGTATAATTACGAGAAAGCAGAATCACCTATCATGTCCAGTGAGTATGAAGCAAATTAACCAATCAAGAGGGGAATGAGATTCATGGCTCAATTCGACATGCTTTCTTGCCATGGCCAAAGCCTATCAAAGCCTTTCAGTCCTAATTACGCTCTTGGGATGTCTCCAAGACTGACACACAAAACCAGAGGTGGTGATTGCCCCTTGATGTATGGAACAAGATGAAGTACAAGCACCACTTTGACCATGGCAGGACAATGATCTTAGTTCCGATCCATACTCAATAGATGTTCCTATATGTTGAAGCGACGACCACTTATCGGATACCCTGCCACGGTAGGATGCCTGCGCCAATCGCTAAGGATGATTCTTGGGAACGCTGGGAGATATGACCCAACAAAAACTCCACCGAAACAACAGAGATGTTTAGTCGATTCTACATGGGATATGAACGGCTATGTATATTGTATGTTTTGGGGTACCAACAATTGTTGGCCATCCAGGGTCAACCCCAAACATATTCGGCACTCCCAAATCCAGAGATGTTTGGAGCATCATTTTCCGATGTTATTTTACCCAAGGTGCACCCCATTAAGCTGGATCAAAGCATACCAAAGCCATACCCCAAATTCCAGTCTGTTTGAAGAAGATGTGTTTTGCTCCAAAACATGGGTCACCTGGGTCACCTGGGTCATCTCGATTCAGTGTCGGAAAACTCCGGCTTGCTCGAACATCCCTGGCACTGGTGGCCATCATTTACCAATGGCAATGGCTTGGAGCAATCCCTGTCGAAAGGCTGGCACAATCATATCTGTTCAGATTGAAAGCGACAAAAAAGAATCCAAAAAGTAGTGTCTCATCCTTGTCCGAGGTATAGCAATATCAAACTGAGTTTCTCTGAACATAGCATGAAGATACCCCTAAAATCCACTGGTGAATTAATCATCATTTTCATCATTTTCCATAATGTTCCTTATTATTTTCCGGGAAAAAAAAGGAAACGGAATCCTCCAGCTGTTTTTGTCCCAAGTTCTGTCCGGGTTCAGCACCGATGAACAGCGACCTATCATTTGGATGATCGGGATGCGGAAAAAAATTGCATAGAAATTCCCGGTTTCACCAGTGAAATCTCGACCAATGCGCAAATGGTAGAAAATGATTGAAATGGAACTGATACGCTGTAAACAACGAACAAAAGCCATCTTTCCTGAGATCTTACACTTAGCCATACCACTGAATTTTTCCCATCCCAAACCCCATTTGAATCTAGCCCTCCCTGAGCGTTTTGATCAAGCGTCCCCTTTGGTGGTGAAACTCCACCAGATGCGGCACTGCGCCAGGGGGTTGCAATGCCACTGGGACAGGCGCCGCTGCAGGGAAGGCGTCATAGGTGGTGTGCCACCTGCATTGACCAACGTCATGGGCGGATGTCTTGGGCCATCATATGGCTCTGATTTCTGCTTGGTGACTCCATTTTATTGGGTAATTTGGAGAGATTTATAATTAATCCGCACAGTGGGCCCTAAGGTTAGTTTCGCGATATAGTATCTAGATGAACCCACCACAAATGTCAGACAAACAGGTCATTCCAGTCACATATTCACCACATGGTTGCAAATCAATATACAGGACAGGGGACAAGATTTTTGGCAATCTCGAGGATCTAAACGCTCAAGCCAACCCATTTCTGGTGAAGAAATCTGTAACAACACATGGTACATCATCCATTTCTAGATGATTGTCCTATTAAAACCTCCATTTGTAGGAGATTCACTGCTGGAAACAACGGTTGATCATGGTTGATCCATACCCGTACCCGCGCTTCACCGTCACTGCGCCAGCTTACCGCCACGGCACAAAAAGGAGTGCAGGTGTTGAAACTCCGTCGTTTCAGGGCGCGGCAGCACCTAAATGATGAGATACCCTCTGGTGATGACTAACATAGCCATGGAAAATGATGGCCCTAATCGAAATAAATACCGTTCTTAAAAATGGTGGATCTTTCCATGGCAATGTTAGTCATAACCAGATGGTATCAACATTGGGTGCCCAAACAACTGCATGGATATGCAACAAACCATAGAGCAAAGGATGTGGTCGCCTAAATTATCAAGGGTACCCAAAAAACTGAAAACTGAATGGCTATGGGTATGATAAAAATAGACCAACGGATGGGGTCGCCTTCAGATCAAAAGAAGCAAAAGAAAAAAACATATCTTGAGACCCCATAAAAACCGCCCAACCAAGTGGTGCACCCATATTGCTACCAGGTGACAATGGCTTCCTCCACCTCCACTCCAACCTCGGAACCGCTTGCGTTGAACATCTCGAAGCCACCGCCCTTCACCTTGGCGACGAAGGTTCTGATGCAAGTTTTGGATGATTTTTGGAGGGTTTCCCCGGTTTACCCTGCAATAAGTTGGATGCTTTCGCAAGACAAACATGGTAGTTCTAGCCAAATGGGTTCAAACATGTTCAAGCCACTGAAGTGGATGGTTGAATTCACTTTTGGATTGTAAACAATGTCAGGCAGCATTAACGCTGCCAACTTGGAAGATGTCTAGCCAATGAGCTTGGATACACCCGGAAGAACAACGTAGAACCCAAACAAATCCAATATTATTCGATGGTTTCTGGTGATGGGACCCAATGGGATATGATATGTCTCACCATCTCACTCCACCTGCGGTAACCTTGCAGTAAGACTCATAGTTCGTGAAGTCTCCAGAGCTGTGTCACTTCAAACCCCCATTTTCTGGCTTAAATTTCTTTCATTTAGTTTCCGTGTTTCATCATATTTGTTGGTTAAGATTTGCCAAACCCTATAGCGACATCCGAGCCAAAACAATGTTTGGCGGGCCCATCGATGGCCCCGTTCAGGACCCACAACCATCAACCCTACGTTGCACGTTGCCGCGTTGCCCAGGGACTTTGGAAGCGAAGAGCTTCGAAACGTTTTGCAAGAGCAACCTGGGCCAAGCTTTGTAAAGCTCGATTGCAGGAAAAGAATTGTCACTGAAACATACCGAAACTAGAGCATACAAAACAATCAAATCGAAACCAGGCAATTTCTAAATTAGTGTTTGTCCTTTTGCAGTTGGTAGATGACATATATATATATATATATATATTGATATTGATTGACATATCAATACATATCACACATCCCACCTGCACCACCCAAGAACACAGCTCTCTATAGCTGAGTGGCTCGGATGAGTTGGTGCTCCACCAGCCATGCAAATCGCAGGCTTCGGGGACGGCCTGCAGATCCACCCGCAGTATTGGGATGGATTGGGTATAGCAAGAGGGACATAAGAAGAGGGATGCAATGAATTGCTACCTTAGAGTTCACAGATTTTCTTGCTGGTCGTTCATTGTACAAAACATGTGTTTCAAGTTTCAACATGTGTTTCAACAGGCCTTGGAAAGTCCTAAGAGAAAAAACACGGTGATCGTTTCTATCATTCATCAAGTGGGATCATCATCATCATCATCATCACCATCATCACGAATCATCACCATCATCATCATTCTCATTCCAGCCATGGAAAATAGCAAAAACACATCAAACAACTATCAGAACAAAAAATTGAAACATCTTGAATCCACCCAAAATCTCGAAAAAAACAAAAAAATAGAGTTGACATCTTGAAATCCCACCAACCACTTCCTCCAAATCCAGGTCTTTCACGCCCCATCCGTTCCACCGCCGGCGCCTCTCCGTCGTCGCCGTCCGCGTCCGCGTCCGCGTCCGCCGGCCGCGGCCGCGCGGTGGAACGGTCCCAGAGATGTGCCGCATCCAGGTGGCCCAACTCGTGGCCCAGGTCACCTCTCCATGGGATGGGATCAACAATTGCCCAAAAAAAACATGGGGAATCTGTGGGACATATTTATATACATGTATTATATATATATATATATATATTAAAATACAATATATATATATAATATTGTAATGGATTTAAACAAACTATTGAAATAGATTACAAGGATGTTAGGATCTCGTGTCAAATGGATCGGATTCGGTCAAGCTTTTTGGGATAATGCAAGTGGATATAATTTCTTTTAGCCAGGGATCTCCATCTGAATGCATGTGCATATATATATATCTATATTGTACAGTATATGTTAGTCTTATCTTTAAATGATCAAAGTTGCTGGCGCATTTCCACCAAGAATCAGTCTAGAATCTAGACCATCTTCAAACCGGAAGCATGACTGGGTCAACCTTTAACCACCCAAAACCATCGGAGAAGTTCACGCATAGTGACCCATCATCAGCTTCAAACAGCTCAAGCCTGACCTATGGCCCATCATCATTTCTATGTTGAAATCTCCATTGCTGGGTCAATGCACATTCTTGCTGGAAAAAATCCGACTGTATTTTCCAATTGTTTCTGTGTGGCATCTCCAATTTCTCATGTTTTTCCAGTTGTTTTTCCAGTTGCTTAGTGTGAAATCTACATGTTTTCCAGCCAGTGACTCAGGAGCATCGCCAGCAGCAAGGCGCCATGCACATCTCCCAGTCTCGCTGCGCGGCGTTCCAGCGCCAGGATCAGGCGTACCACGTGGCCGTGCGACAGCGCCACGTCTTGGAAGAGCTCCTGCCTCGGCGAAAAGCCCGGTGATGGACAGGTTGTTTGGGGCACCTTGGATGTTTGATATCATTGATATAACTGATATCTGCAAACATGTCTTCAGTTCCAAATTGATGGAACTGATATCAGTCATTGACTGATCTGATTTTCGTGGGTCAAGTTTTATGCTTCTCTCGGTCTTGTCTTATGAAGGCCTGATGCGACTACCATCTTGAAGATCAACATGTTCATATTTTTTTGGGTACTTGATTCGCCATATTGCTAAGTAAATATTCACCATTCCTTCACTTGCCGCCACCATATGCCACCCGCAACTAGGCGCGCCGAGCAGCGCTTCCACGGAACAGCTGGACGTGTCATCGAGGCTCTGGAGGGACAAAACGCCCAAGTTGTAGGCAGCAAAGGCCTCACAAGGGAGGGGAATGGATGAATCAGTGACAGTTTTGTTTGCTTACCTTGATATGAACGTTCAGTGACCCTTTTTAACCTCTATATTATATACATTGCTTGAATTAGTAAATTTTTGGTGCGCAGATTTTTCTCATTTAAAAGGATGCAACAGGTCAACGTGCAAAAAAGAAACACTGGCATGGAAAGACACACATTAATTTATGTCATGACCAACTGGTTGGTGGTGCAATAACCATCTTGAAAAATGATGGAGTTCGTCAATGGGAAGGATCAATTATCCCATATATTTATGGAAAATAAAAGCCATGTTTGAAACCACCAACCACATCACCATCATATTCCCATTGTTGGTTTATAGCCTATTAACCACTATTAACCCAATCCGAATCCCATTCATTTATGTCTATTAACCACTATTATAGCCTATTAACCACTATAGCCTATTAACCACTATTAACCCAAAGAATCTTGCCTGCACTTCGCTCAGATTGCCACTCCTCCGCATCTCGCTGGCGTTCGCCCTGTCACCAGCCACCAGGCGTCGGTAGCGCCGCGCCGCTTCGGTGCTGTTGGACTTGCCGGGGTCGCTGCCGTTGGGGCCGTTGGTGCCGTTGGTGGCCACGGCTGGTGGTGGATTTAGATGGGCGTGGGCCACCAGGAGTTCCTGAAATCAGATGAGATCAGATCAGAATGAAAGCCCCAAAAACATCTCATGAGGTTAAAAATATATGATAGATAGGCAAATATGGTGATATAATGGTATATCTATCTGAGAATCTGGACTTTGGATCGACCTGGAAAATATGAGATGATTCATGATCTCATCCCAAATCACTGGTGGCTTCAAACCCAGGCCGGGCTGGGTTTGACCATTGATGGAACAAAGCAGGGCTTTCACAACAATCAATGGACTCTCTAAGCCACAATAACAAACAAAATCCGTCATCTCCCCCAAAAAATGGTGGATTTCTATACCAAAAAAACATTAAAAAAAAATCTTTTTCCCAGCAAATCCAAGGCTTCAGCATCTTGGCGTCCCAAATCGGCAGCACGCACCAGGTGCGGCCAAGCCAATTCTCTCCGCTCCTCTTCAGAACTGTTGGTGTCATTGCTGAAGCGCGTCAAGTAGTACTGGGCCATGGCTGCCATTGGTTCTTCAGCTTCTTCAGGTTGATGCGACACTTTTTCCAGGAGCGGTTTCCTGGGGAGAGTGTGGGAAGCCCCACTGAATTTGTGGCGATGTGGATCCATGCTTAAATGGATGTGACGTAATTCTGTTCAAGGATCTATGGAATCTGTGGGCACATGTCACCACAGACCAGTCGCTATGCTATGCTTCATCATAGAATATATAGAACACATGAATTGAATGAACTGTCTCCCAAAGAATTGGCAAGAAACAAATAAGCACCACAAGTCAAATCAAAGTTTTAAATACAAGCATAGATAGAACATGTATGAACGTTGCAAATATCCCCATTGTTTTGCTTAACTTTGAATGATCAGTTCATCATTTGCTAGATTGTGCCAAATAAGAGCATGGGCAACTAAAATTAGACTCCCCTAAACTCCCATACTAAAAGTCATTCTTGAGCTGAGGATATCGAATAAAGGAACGGCCCATTCACCAATCACCAACCAGTCGCAACGGTTTGCATTGAAATTGACTACAATGCAAAAATCCAAATGAGGCCATGTTGATTCGATCCTGTACGTAATATACCACCTGCTACAATGTGCTGGATGGTGGAATCAAAGGGATGACGCCATTTTTTTCAACAATGCTGGTCATGGAAACTATGAAACTACAGACACAGCATGGCCCCTCAAGCACCGAACCCTATTTGCTGGTCTGTCCATCATTCTTGGATCAAATCGCAAAGTCAACTACTATTGTTGGTCAAAATCACCACGATTGTTGGTTGAATTATCAATTATTAATTTACAGTGGCTGCCCAACCAACAAACAGCGACTTATTGCATACTCCCCAAGACAATATACTCCCAAAAAAAAACATCAACTGTTCACCTGTTTATACACCCTAACACTTTGCAACTTTCCAAGCGTCGCTTTCTCCGTCTCATTCCTCTGCAAATGTTCCACCGCCGTCCTCAGCGCTGCGCGCCGTTCGCCCTTCTCCGCCGCACGCGTGTAGAGCACTTGGACGTCCGCGTGGCGACGCGAGGTGTCCGGAAGGTCGTTGACGTCGACGTGGTTCCCTTCCTGGCTAGGGTGCTGTGATAGCATGGAAGTTGTTGGTGATTGTATAAAAGTCTATAAATGGATAATGGATCATCCAAATTATGCATGATTGAGAAGGAAATCCAGAAAAGTTAGTCGTTGGATTCATCCAAAGTGTGTGTTTTCTTGGTAGTGTCACCCCCTTGTCAGTGGGAAATAAAGGATATATCTAAGGTAAATACAGTCCAAAGTGCAAACATCCTCACCGTGGTGCAATGGAATCGCCATCAGTCAACGACTTACTATAGCCCCAGCTACAAACAACATCTGACCTGTTACGAACTGCTGGGACTCCAGCTACTGGATCCTCCTAGTACCCGCTTTTTTCTTCGGCCAAGCTTCAAGCAATGTTGCCGCTTGGGCGAGGTCCGCCGCTGCAGCGTTGGAAACATCCGCCAAGACGTGCCTTTGGTGTCCCCAAGATGAATCGTTGACCTGTTGACCTAACCCCTTCAAAAGACTAAGCACTGGAGAGAATGTGATATGTCTGATATATTTCTGATATTTCTATGATCCCTGCCATAGCCCCCCCCCATGCCAGCATACCTTGGAATAATTGGATATTATTCCAGCCCCATTGCACATATTCTGGGAAAACATTCCAGTATGTCACACGACATCGGGAATAATTAGGGTAAATTTAGGGCAACCCCCCCCT
>Ga0126342_10004276_pt1 | contig 24257 bp, 19 predicted proteins | sample Cyp1metagenome_FD_92528 | JGI IMG/M metagenome (GOLD analysis project Ga0126342, IMG submission 92528) | Coral microbial communities from Lord Howe Island, Old Settlement Bay, Australia - Cyphastrea 1 metagenome | ecosystem: Host-associated > Invertebrates > Cnidaria > Coral ...
GCTTTTTTTTGGTCGAGGGGCGGTTGGGGAGGTTCGACTTCGGGTTCGGGTTCGGGGTCGGGTTCGGCTTCGGTGGTCATTGCGAGCAATATTTGTACAAATCCTATTCCCGAAAACGGTTTCATTAGCCCAGCGAACCGTTTTTTTTTTGAGGGGGGGTGGGGGAGGTTCGACTTCGGGTTCGGGCGGGGCTCGTTATGGAGGAAACACATGTTCTTACCAGCAGTTGTACTGGTTGGTGGTTGACCTACCCCTCTGAAAAATATGAATGTCAATGAAATGGGAAGGATTAAATCCTATTATGGAAAATAAAAAATGTTTCAAACCACCAACCAGCTATAGATTTTTTAACCTCAGGCTCAACCCAAACAGCCCAGGGACTCTGATCTGGCACATGAAAGCTGGAGTTCTGGTGGTCTGCTCCATCGGTTTGTGACCGGATCAAACTTTTCTGTCACATCCTCAAGTTGATGGAAGTCATGTGGTTGGCCAAAAAAAAAAAGGTGCTTATGGATGGTTACCCTTTGGTAAACTAACATAGCTATGGAAAATCACTATTTTAAATGGAAAATCCACTATAAATTGTCATTTTCAATAGCTATGTTAGTTTACCAGAGGGTATTGACTTATGTTGGGAAACGGCTTTGTGTTGATGATTGGGGGATCTTCATTGGATCTTTCAGAATTCATGGTTATTGATGGCACCGCTCCGAACCGCTCCCTCCCGGTATACTTGATCCAAGTCCCCCCCCCAAAAAAAAATCCCACTAGCCTAAACCCGAAAAACAAACGGGGCAAATGAAAATCCCCTATCAATGTAGGCTTTGAATATGTTTAAATGGTCTTGATGGGAGAATCAACTAACTATATAAATTTTGGATGTTTAATTGCCAGGTTTGATTTACCGGACGGCACATCGATCCATGCATATCCCCAGTTGCATCCCCACGATTGTTTGGTTTACACCGTTTACAACCAATTGTATGTGTTAAATTCCAACGCCATTGGCAGCCCCACAAAAAATGGAATTTTCCCAGGTTTTCACCGTGTTTTTTCCATGATTCCATCTGATTCCCATCATTTTCTCCACATTTTCGCCAGGACATCCGGACGTTTTTCGGGGTTTTCCCCCGTTTTCCGAACCGCGGTCCGAGCTTCCAGGTCCATCCCGCCGTAGCCGCCCATGACCAGAATGTCCTTGCCCAGCACAGCGGCGGCCGCCGCGAAGCGCGGCGTGGGCAGCTCCGGGCTCGGAAGCCAGCCCTGGGAACCCCCGGGGGTTCCGGAACGAGTTACCCGGCCTGGTCAACGTTTACATAATGGAAAGATCCACCATTTTGAATGGGGAAATCAATTATATAATTACTTCTATATAGCAATTTTCAATAGTTTTTTGTGTGTTTACCAGAGGGTATAGCATTTAGTCATTGGATTGGCTTAGCCATTTATAGCACAAAAAAAATAGAAAAGTATATAAAATCCTGAAGCCTGATCAAAAATTATTGGTGAAGCACTGTTACCCGCTGGTAATTTAACATAGCTATGGAAAATGGACCATTTAATCATTTATTTATAGTTGATTTACCGATATGTTCCTATTACATAAATTTAAAGACTGTGATTTTCCATAGCTGTGTTAGTTTACCAGAGGGTATAGCACAAGAAAAAAATAACATGATAGAAAAGTAAAATCAAGAAAAATCCTGAAGTCTGATCAAAATATAGTGGTAAAGCACTTGTCTAGCTTTTCGGGGGGTTGTTGGAAAGATATTCTTGAACCATGGAATGATTTAGATGGATATAGTGAATGGGAAGATTCCCACTATATTCCCAATGATTCAAAAAATATGTTGGGATGTTGATGGGTATTGTAGATATAATTGTGGCTGTTTTTAGAACATGATGTTAAGACCAGGCTCCTTTGGGATGATTTCTAGATCCAGTTTCCTTGCTGGGGGGTTTTCTTCATCATGACTTCGATATATTTCAGAGCGATGGGACGGTAGGATGATTTCAGAACAATGAGATAATTCTGACTCGGTAAACAAAACAAAATGATTCATGGAACGTGGAAACTATTTAGACGTACTTATTACTATACATCTATATACGTCTCCAAAAAGAATGATAAAACTATAAAACCTGAAGATATGTTCAAATGGAAATGGTCCTCTGGGTATCGCAATATGATGCGACCATTGGGAATTTTCTCGTTGTGCGCACCTGATTCCGCGTGGGTCGTCCCGGGATCTGAGGTGTTGACCAAGCGCCATTGCCTGCGAACTTCCGTAACCCCGTTCGGATTCAATCCGTGAACCACTGGGATTTCTATGGATGTATATGGATGGTTCCTGGTAAACATTTACATAACAATGGAAAATCATCATGTTTAATGGATTTAAATGGGTAAATCCACTATAAATCACCATTTTCAATAGCAAACTGTGTGTTTACGAAAGGGTATTGTTTCTGGTTGGTGGTTTCAACCCTCTGAAAAATATCAGTTGGGATGTGCTGACATTCCCAATACATGGAAAAATGAAATTCATGTTCCAAACCATCAACCAGTTTTTTATGGGTTATGAATGGGTTACATACGGATTTATATGTTTTTCTGTGGTTTGCGCATAGGATTCGTTACGGATTTAGATGGATGATATATCATATATGTGGGCTGCACTGCACCCCCCAAAAAAACACGGATTGAACTACCGTGTATATGGGATAGAAAAGGAATGTGATGGAGATGTCTATCACATGACATGGCATACAGAGCCAACAATCCACGGATAGGTTTAAGGGGGAAGTTACATGAAACTCCAAAAAATAATGGTTAAAACAAAAATCGTGGTGTCTCAATTTCTTTTCCCTAAATTGAATATCTGGGTTTGCTCTCTGGCCCTAAGATTGCCGGGTATCGGAGAGGGAATCATGATCCCAGTTTTTTTGATGCACCTGCAGCGTGGCCCACTTTCCACCCACATCAAACAGCCATCAGACCACCCCACAACCAACCAGTTTGACTCACCAACCCCTACCCAGCTGCGGATCAAGGAGCGCAAAACTCCGCCCTGGATGGTTTTCATTGCACAGCGGCCACAGAAGAAGAAAAGATCCTCCTTCAAGCCGTCTCGATGAGTCTTGAGCCTCTGCACCATCCACTGCACGCCTCATCTGCAGCCAAAATAATCAAAGGTTAGTCCCCAGACTCTCCAAGTGCCAAACATGGGCAGTCAATGGTATTTCTAAGCACCTGGGTCTGTCACATAATTAGAATTTCAAGGCTGTCACAACTTGCAATTAACCCCCAGGCTTGGCGTTTGTTTGAATCAATGCCATAGTCAGGTCCCTTGAGCCGTGAAACATAGCCAATCCCTTGTCAAGCTATTAATACCCAATAAACCAGCTAGTAAAACCATCCCATATCAATAGGGGTACTTTGTTCATGGTTCAGGCATTTGGTTTCTTCAAGTCTCCATTCAATCCACAAAAAATCCAAATAAGTTCCATTTAGTTCCCATCAATTTGGCATTAAATAGGCATCATGAAGGAGTCTCATTTTCCATTGCATATGAACCCTTTCTTGGATCCCATGCAAATCCAATTCAACCCCATTTTTCCCTATGAAATCCCACTATGAAATCCCTATGGAGTTATCAAATCGCCATGACATCTTCACTGCAGGTGTTCGGTAAATTCCAGCCCCCTAGAAGGTGAACGCCCCCCCAAAATAACGATAGCCAAGTTGCTTGAGTTTCAGCCCACTAGCTCGTTAGATCCCAAAACTGAAGTTAGTTAACTCAAGTGATTTTTACCAAGCTATTCAGCTACAAATCTCATAGAATCCCTCCAATTGTATCCAAATCACCATTGTATAAATCACCGTATTTTGTTCAGCCAAACTCACAAGAAATCACCATGAAAAAACAATTCAAACCCAATCTTTCTTGGTGAAATCATCTTAAATCACCATTTCATGGCATTTTCATGGCATTTTCCACCACTTTCCCATCCCCAACGGGCCCAGCTTTCAGAGCTTGAAAGCGCCAGGGCGCGATTGTGTAGCTGCCCGCTGGCAGCTGCTAGGCGGCCTAAGGTCACCGGACCAAAGAGGTCCAGTAAGGCCTGGCCAAACTCTGGGATTCATTCGGGATCTGTGAGGTTTTTCATGGGGATTTTTTGGGATGTCTGGGATTCAGATCACGTTTTTTTTTTTTGGGTGGTTTCTGTGGGATGGAAATATGTACAGAACCAATTGGATTTACATAGAGGTTTATATGTGACATTCATGGGGATTTCAATGATTTCATTATATAGAGGTATATCATATATCCATGCAACACGAAATGACCCATTTATGTGGTTCATGTGTAGGGACATGTACCACCACCATGGAGCATGCGGGGTAGCTATGCTGGACAAATCATCTCCGCAGTTGCTGGGTAGTAGGCACGCCCATGGCTGACCGTCAAACCAAAAAAAAGAACACAAGAAGAAACACCACACGCGTGCCGTGAAAAAACATGAAGAACAAACCGGAAACGTTTCAAATATATTCCATATTATCTATGTTGCGCATCTTCTCATTTGCCTTTTCAGCAATTCAACCATAAAAAACATCCCATCTATGCTCCAATGGCAGCTCCTGGTGTAGATCCGTGACGTCCAAAAAGCTGCATAGTTCCACCAATTCCCTCAACGCTGGCATCGTCCTGCCACGAAAAAAACATTCACCACCTGTTGGGCCACAAAGTTACCTGGTATCCAGAGAAAAACCGCGAAACATCAACACACACAGAACCGATAGGATCCATGGTGCTGGTATATTAATGCTAACATAAAGGGGGTATATTGATGGGATCCATTTTACCATATATAGCAGCACCATGGATCCTATGGGGAATGAATCACATGTTGAACGACAAAAAACACCATGAGATGGAAGAAGAACATAGACGTCCGGACTTCTAGTCCGAACTGAATCCTAACTGCTCCATGCTTGATCCACCAGGGTTGTCCACATGGGGCCCCAGGGGGGTGCTTGAGAAAAAACCCTCCTCGGCTCTCGGGCCAGAAACCGGTGTCGCTTTGGCCTGGATCAAAACCAGCTGCCAATGTGGGGTAAACGGTAAACAACAATAAGATGTATCACAATGGACTGGTTGGCTTGAAAATTATTCCAACAAATAATCAGCAATAGGTTCCAGCAGAGGTTCAATCCAACAGAGGTTCAACTGTTCACTGCGTCACTGTGCGAATTTCCCGCTCATACGGCATTTCGGCCAAAGCAATGGCAGCGAACACACAGTCACACACACCGAAAAACAAACATGTCTGGACCATGGCTCAACATTGTTAACCCATATTAACCCCTAAAATTGAATGCTCCTAGACCCTGCGGATGCCCATCAAAATGGGTAAATAGTAATTATTACACTAAAACCATTGGGTACTTGGTCTAAGCTCAAAAATCACATCGGCCACCGGAGGACCATCAAGGACAGGCGGCCCAAAGAATAGAACCACCCCGAGCAACGTGGCCACGTGCCACAGCAGGGGTGCTTTGTCGCTGCGCCACGAATCGAGCATGGAGGAAACCAAGCCTTAGATCCCACAGGGTGCAACCAAAACAACCCAACTTGGAATGGAAAAAATCTGGCGACCTAGGGGAGATCGGCAGAGATCAGAAAAGGACCCTTACTAATGGAATCATGGACCAAAATTTCACAGCAAAAGAAGAAACTACATAGAAACGACCATCTGAAATTGGTGGGGAAACCTTCGAAAATCCCATAGTCCCTGGCAAGTTTTCACACCAATGCCAAGCAAGATTCAATGACTGCAGGTCCTCAACTCTTAGTCAGCTGCAAAGCACCGGGAAGATGTGCAAAATGGTGGCTGAATGGCTACCATCTGCGAACTGCAGCACCAAGAATTGCCAAGGGTCTTACATCATGAGTGCTTGTGCTGATGTGTCTGTGATGAGTTGCTGCTACTTGTCAGGAACCTCTTGCAAGAGCGATTGATGCACTGCGAAGCTGAGTTAATGCTAGGCCAAATGATGGTCTGACCACTCTGGAATGCCGATTGTTTGCTGATTTTTTCCGATGTTCTGTTCTCAGCTATGACTTTAGTCGGCGATTGGAATGAAACAATATGCCGTCTTGGGCTGGGGTAAGAAAGTGTTCGGGAAAAAAAAAACATGCCAACTACTGTCCAGCATGGCAATGGAACCCAAACGCCATGCAGCGTGCCCAAGCTTCATGCAGTCGCCAGTGACAATGTGACAAGGCCAAAGAAAAAATCTTTTCTGGCTGATGGTGACTGTTACAAAGTTGCAACGGAAATCATTGGACAGCCTGAAAATTGGAAGGGCATCTTGTTGAAACCAGGCAAACATCTGATATTAGTCAAGCTGCGATCAACCTCCAGGACTGCACTTGAAGTGTCCCAGATTTTCCCATCTTTCGCCATGATTTTGCCATGATTTGTCCCATATTTTGCCATGGAAATCTTCCATGTTCCATGCTGCAAACGGCGGCCTGCTGATTGGCGACCATGGAGGCAAGCTGCTCCGCCACCTTCGAAGATCACAAGTGATCTTCAAATCTGCTTGGATGGCCGCGACGCTTTACAAACGAATTAATATTAGTGGTATGCATGTAGATAGATAGATAGATAGATAGATAGAAAGACAGACAGACAGACAGATAGATAGATAGATAAGATAGATAAGATAGATAAGATAGATAAGATAGATAAGATAGATAAGATAGACAGACAGACAGACAGACAGAAAGACAGACAGACAGACAGACAGAAAGACAGACAGACAGACAGACAGATAGATAAGATAGATAAGATAGATAAGATAGATAAGATAGATAAGATAGATAAGATAGATAAGATAGATAATATAGATAAGATAGATAAGATAGATAAGATAGATAAGATAGATAGATAGATAGATAGATAGATCGATAGATAAATAGATAGATATATAGATAGATAGATAGATAGATACATAGATAGATAGATAGATAGATGGATAGATAGATAGATGGATAGATGGATAGATAGATGGATAGATAGATGGATAGATAGATGGATAGATAGATAGATACATGGATAGATAGATAGGTAGATAGATAGATAGATAGATAGGTAGATAGATAGATAGATGGATAGATACATAGATAGATAGATAGATAGATAGATAGATAGATGGATGGATAGATAGATAGATAGATAGATAGATAGATACATAGATAGATAGATAGATAGATAAATGTTATTATCATCATTATTATTGGCATTACCCTCAGGCTATTAGTCACATAGCTATGGAAAACCACATTTGTAAACAAGTAAATCATCATACAATCTATATATGTAGTTAGTTTTTACCCAATAACAACCCAATAATGCGGGAAACCCAATAGCAAACCTACCATTTGGATCCATTTGGTGATGGTTTATACGCACAAATTATATTCATGTGTGGTACCATTTGGAATTGTTTATTATTATTATTGGGTTTGCCAACATGAACAATATTAGCTGTACATATATTTTTGGATGAAGCATCCGGCTTGGGGGTTGATATCCTATTAGGTCAATGTTGGAATTAAAATCATAGAGAGCACCAGCCCGGAAACAAAGTCCCTATAGTATCAATACCATTTAGAGATCTGGGCTACATGAGGGTCTGCACAGGAAAGGGGAGCGTTCCAAGCCGGTTTCCGCGCTCCGAAGTGGTGCTATGAGAAGGTCTAGTGATGATTCTGAAACGAACAGCACATCACTGGTTACGCTTGTTCCATGAAGGATGTCAATGGGTCGGGGACAAACCCGCAAGGCCCCTCAAGGCCCCGCAAGGCCCTGCAAAATCTTCACAAGCGGACAGCGAAAGGTGTATAGATCTCCACCGCACTTGGGTTCACAGGATGGGACCACAAGCCTAGTGAGACCCTCAGATGTTGACTATGACCCTACTCAAATGTATAAATGAGTTGCTTGATGATCGACACATCTTATCAACATCCTCTATAGTCCAAAATGCCTGGAACCACGCAAATCCGTAAAATGACGATTTCAGCCAAAAAAGAAAACTCAGGGCTCGCAAGGCTAACCACATGTTCAAACCACAGGACTTTCAAAGCGCGCCTGATGTCGAGCTTCTTCGATTCGCAAGCCACTGGACTCAGCGGCTACCCTGGCCTGGCGCTTGTAAATCGCAAAGGTATCTCTAGGGTGGTGCCCCCCAGTCATAAGTTGGCGTATCTTCCCCTTTAACTTTAGATAATATTATATATATATATGTACGGTATACGTATTATATCAAATTATATCTACCATAATTAGCCCAGCTGTAAACCAACTTAGCTATGTATCAAGCACGACTTTGTCAAACTGACAGACAGCAATATCCAAGGCGCTTCAAAATCCCGCACTGGTGGTATGTTTCCCATCCACAAAACATGATCAAGTGGGATCATGATCTTCGAAACGACGAGCCAAACGGGGTTAGCTAAGACTTACACGATATATCTAATTTGGGCAGCCCAATAATACTAGACGACGGATGGCCCGAGAGCGTAGAGGAGCAGGGTCTTCTGTTGTTGGTATTGAGACACTATATTACAAGACAATATATTAAGGATGTATTATAGGCAGACGAGAAGAGTAGTATCAAGAAAATATATTACAAGTACAAGACAATAGTGTGCATCCTATCCTTCCTTTAGTTTTTTACACACAGAACCTTTTACACACAGACGCTTTTGCACACAGAAGCTTTTACACCAAGAAGCTTGTACACACAGAAGCGTTTACACACCGACGCTTTTACACACAGACGTTTTTACACACAGACGCGTTTACACACAGACGCTTTTACACACGGAAGCTTTTGCCCACAGACGCTTTTGCACACAGAAGCTTTTGCACATAGAAGATTTTACACACGGAAGCTTTTGCACACAGATGCTTTAGCACACAGACACTTTTACACACAGAAGAGTTTACACACAGACGCGTTTACACACGCTTTTACACACAGACGCTTTTACACACAGAAGCTTTTACACACAGACACATTTATATACATACAGACGCTTTTGCACACAAACGCTTTTACACACAGGCACTTTTACACACAGACACTTTTACACACAGACGCTTTTACACACAGAAGCTTTTGCACACAGACGCTTTTACACACAGACACGTTTACACACAGACGCGTTTACACACAGACGCTTTTACACACAGAAGCTTTTACACAAAGACGCTTTTACACACAAACACTTTTGCACAGAAGCTTTTACACACAGACACGTTTACACACAGACGCTTTTACACACAGAAGCTTTTGCACACAGAAGCTTTTACACGCAGACACGTTGACACACAGACGCGTTTACACACAAACACATTTACACACAGATGCTTTTACACACAGACACGTTTACACACAGAAACTTTTACACACAGACACTTTTAGTTAACGCGGAGTTTGTAAATTTACAATTTTACCGCAGCTTTTGACGATCGAACCTCATTTCGTGCGAAAGGGTTACCGCGGAGGTTGTAAATTGCCAATTTTACCGCAGTTTTTGACGATTGAACCTCATTTCGTGCGAAAGCGTCGCCGCGGAGGTTGTAAAATCGCAATTTTACAGCAGTTTTTGGCGATCGAACCTCATTTCGTGCGAAAGGATTGCCGCCGGACACTCAAAATCGCAATTTTACCGCATTTTTTGGCGATCGAACCTCGTTTCGTGCGAAAGGATTGCCGCCGGACACTCAAAATCGCAATTTTACCGCATTTTTTGGCGATCGAACCTCGTTTGGTGCGAAAGTGTTGCGTTTCGGGCCGTTGGCACTGCCCCGCGCCTTCAAGAGAGAAATAGAAAAGAAGGAGAAAGCAAGAGGGCAAGAGAGCAAGAGGGTAAGAGAGAATGTGAAGATGAGAAGATGTGAAGATGAGAAGATGTGAAGATGTGAGGGTGTGAAGATGTGAAGATGTAAAGATGAGAAGCTGTGAAGATGAGAAGCTGTGAAGATGTGAGGATGTGAAGATGTGAGGATGTGAGGGTGTGAAGATGTGAAGATGAGAAGATGTGAAGATGAGAAGATGTGAAGATGTGAGGATGTGAAGATGTGAGGATGTGAGGATGTGAAGATGTGAAGATGAAAAGCTGTGAAGACGAGAAGATGTGAAGATTAGAAGATGTGAAGATGAGAAGATGTGAAGATGTGAAGATGAGAAGATGAGAAGATGTGAAGATGAGCAGATGTGAAGATGAGAAGATGTGAAGTGAAGATGTGAAGATGTGAAAATGTTTGACAGACCCCCACTATTAGAAGAACCCTGCGCTCAAACGCTCTCGGGAAAAAATCACGAACCTTTTAAAGGGGGGGACGTACCCAAAATGTAAGCTACATTTTTCAAGGTGTTTTAGAGGGGGACCTTGAAAATGTAAGCTTACATTTTGAAGGTATTTTGACGACCCTCCCCACAAATTCGATACCTGGGGAACGTCCAGTGACCAAATTTACATTTAAGGGGAGGCCCCAAAAATGTATCTTGCATTTTGGTATGCTCCCCCCTGAAAAGTGGTGGTGATAAGAAAAACCTAGCATTTGGGAATGATTTTGAGGATGCTTTATTGGATTCACCACATTAATTTATTAAGCTCATAGTTGATGGGTACCCTCCTGTAAACTTACATTGATGTGGAAAAGCCAGCATTTGTAGAGGATTTTCCGAACGGGGAACCGTAGGGTTTTCAGCGTCAACGCACCAGAGATCACCAATCACCAAAGATCTTCCCCAAGGCAGGGCGCACCAGCCGTGCCGTTTCCGAGTGATCTGCTGAGACCTGGGAAGCCGCAGCGCCGAAACCCAGCCAGCCCATTTACCACATGACTTATGCAGAAACAAAATTTTGCCCCAGAAGAAATGTTGGTTTGCATACGGATTTTACCGTGAACAATTTGGAGGCGGCGTTTTTGTTGAACAAAATTTCCCAAGACATGCCTTTCTGGGCTTCGTTGGAGAATCGTGATCACTCAATCAGTGGGTCATAAACGTGCCTACCCTCCGGTCCATTCTGGGATGGAGTTTTTGTATTCATAGCGCTTATCAAATCACATACCAGTACCCAACAAAAAACAACTGAAAAATCATCATGCCAGTAAAGTATGCCAGAATAGTATTGACACCCTAGCCTGCTGGTAATTTCTTACATAGCTATGGGAAATCATCATTGGAATCATCGGTAAATCATCTATTTTCAAGGGCCATTCTCCATGGCAAACAGTTAAATTAGCAGAGCTACCAAATCATATGCCAGAATAGTGCCTGGTGCAGTATTAAATGAATTATCATTCTAAATGAGTTTGGCAAGCTGTACCTTTAATAGTAGGGACAATTGTATTAACAACAGTTGTTACATATATTTACTAGTCATATTCAATCATTATTTCCATGTGATATTGAATTTATTATTATAATTTCGTCCTAAAATTGATAAGTAAACAATGGATGCGACTTATCATTAACCACCCTATGCTTGGATCATTTTCCTAGGGAAACCATGTGTTTTTCCACATCTATGTCAGTTTACCCTTGGGCATAACCATTCAATCCCCACATGCAGAGCCACTAATCATCATCATTAACCATTAAACATCATCAATAACCACTAATACAAAATAATGTGGGTATAACAATGCCATAACCTCCCATTTTCCTGGGAATGGTAAGCCATACCAACTATAGAAAGGGTTTTCTGACTGGGGGATGGTAAACATGGCTTTGATTTTCCCACATTACTACTACAGGATGGGGCCCCCCAAAACATCCCAAAACTATAGTTATATCATGTTATATATACTACAAACCAGGCTTTTTTGCCACTTCTATCTCAACTGAACGCTATCGAACAGGGGCCCCATCCTGTCATTTTAAGCCAAATTTTTGGCCAAAGATCCTCCAGGCCATGGTGAAGAATGGCCTTTGCGGCCGCCATCCCATCCTGGACACGGAGAACGTCGCGATGGTCCATGGATGATGTAAGAATTATTCATTATTCGTTACGGAACAACATGCGATTATTGTCCATTTATTATCGTTAGTACTGATATTTTCCAGATGATTCATAGATCAAACATACGTATAGTTACTGTAGATCATCTACTTTCACGGCCTATTTTTCATCAGAATGTGAAATTACCAGAGGGTATCACCTCAGTTTCGAGGTGTGGAAGGGCCACCAACCGTCAGAGTCCCCCACCTATCGATATTCGTTGGCTCATCTTATCCCCAATTTTCATCAATTTTCCTCGTTATAAACCCAACTACTCCAGCCCCGGGCCCACATCACATCGCTACGTCATTGGGCCGAGCTACGCTGTGGTGGCTTTCGGGGCTCGATGCTCTCAGGGCAGCCTTGGACTTGACGCATCCCACAGGGGCTCTGGTTCTTTGACATAGCCATGGAAAATAGATGGCCCATAGAAATAGATGGTTTACCGAACTTAAAAATGGTGGATCTTTCCATGGCAAACTGTTAGTCATAACCAGATGGGATTGCAAGGTGGTGACCCATACTTAGCTAAATTGGTGCAAATAACTCTAGTTTAACTCTTATTTATTGTAGATATATCGAACTAGTTAACGGGTTATAAACCAATTTATAATTGGGGGGCACCTGTGGGAAGTTAATGAAATTAATTGGAGATTGAGTGGAAATTAACATAAGCTATGGAAGCCATGGACCGTTTAGTTCGTTGATTTACCTCTTGATATGGTGTTCGTCCTGTATATACCATGTGCCAAATTGATCAGAACATCTTCTATGGCGCATGAGCGATTATTCTCAGACCTACCTTTCACAATTGGGAACTACATGGCCTTTAAAAAATTGAGTCTTTGTAGCTTCCTTATTCCTCAAGCTGTGTTTCAGGGCACCCCCAAGCCACCAAGCCACCACATCAAATTGTCCATGTCAGTGACAAAATTGGAAGCCCACTATAATTGAGAACTTTGACCCTGAAATTACCCAACATATCCTAGCCACCACTAATTTATACTAATTTATAATTTCAATGTCAAATGCGACTTAGTATATCTCCGTCCCAAGTCATGAGGTAGTGGTAAATCAAAAATATCGAAAGATATATGCCATGCCCTATTTACAAACCGAATAACTTACCAAACTTGGTGAGCACTAAAAGCATCTAAATACATTTTGTGACTTACCAAGTTTGGTGAGGGCTAAAAACATCTAAATACATTTTGCAAACATTTGGTTTATGGTTTCCGTTTAACCCATCACCCCCAAAACTCTTGATGCATAGATCTCCATGTCCATATAGTATCATATAAGATCATCAAAATTTGTTTCAAGAAGAGCAATCAAAATGTAGCCAACACCAAAGAAGATCATACATAACATCAAACTGTTGTACTGTAACTAAAAAGACATGATATGTATATATATATATATAATTATATATATAGATAATCCAAAAATGATGATAATCCAAAAATCATCTCAGCTTTTTGTTGGGAGCTAGTTGAACATCTCCAGCGACGCATTCCAAGTCACCGAAGCCTTCTCCGCCCGTGCCGTGACTTGAAACGGCAACTGGCCCTCCATCACCGCAGTCTTCGCCGCCTACGACCACAACGACCCCACCTTGGGTTCGAACTTCAGTAGGGTCTATATGATGGGAGCTTATGATGGTTATATATGGTGATGTTTTTCCCAGTTATAAAATGTTATCAATTGGCCTATAACCCCCATGAACTAGTTCGATATATCTACAATAAATAAGAGTTATTAGAGTTATTTGCACCAACTTAGCTATACAAGTATATATGGCACCACCTTGTAGGGTCTATAAATGTTCTAAGAGTAAGTTATGTTTCAATTTTGAAAAAAAACAATGCTCTAAGTGTGTGTGTCCGTCAGTAAAGGGTTTATGGTGGATATAAACCAACACACATAATTGCAGGGCACCACCTCGCAAATTCCCTGCGCAACGGGACCCTGATTGAAAGATATTGAACGATTCTTGAGTAGAAATTAGATGGTCTTAGACTTAGACCGTTTAGACCGGATTGCACAGTTCGCGCAGAAGCTGATTGCATGTGGAATACGGAAAAAAACACATATAGCGATAATCACGGGGATTTCAAACCACCAAAAGCACCACACAGAATAATCATTGGCCCAGCTTTGTTAAACCCCAAACGGCATATGTACCAGTAGAAATTGCTGGGTGCCAAGTTCTCCCTCCCAGAAAAACACAAATGAATGTGCCTGAAGATGCCAGACTCCACAGAAACATCAGGCTTAAACATGAGTTTGAAGCAAACAAAATTCAGTATCCCTCTCCGTGATCTCTATCTCCCTCAAGTTTGATGTCCTTTTCCGCCTAAAAATCGCCAAGAAAATCCTGGAAAACACCTGCCACCCCAACCTAGCCCCGCACCTCCGCAGCCACCAAATCGGCCGCCTCTGTGATCCATTCCCCTTGCAGCGCCGTCTTTGCCTCTGGTGAGTTCGCTTGAGGCAGGGAACACGCCTTAGAGTTACACCCTTTACCAAGTATAAATGGGTGTACATGGGGTTATCATCCCATTTTATTAGGCTTAATTTTAACTGACTTATAGATACTTAAAGCTGGTAGAGGGCCATACCTATATAGAAACCTTGCTTTTTTTGAGTGCTAGTTTGATCAAATGTTTATCAGCATAAGTACAGCTACCAAGTTTCAACTTGGTCCACGGGTCTGTGACTCAACCAACAACACCAGAGATTTCACCCAGATCCAAGCGGCATCTGTGCCCATGGCGCCCTGTGCTGCGCTCCGCGCGCAGGTGGCCATCCTGAATACGTTGCTGAAAAAGGGGACAACCTTCCCAAATCTGTGGGGACAAAAGCTACTGAGAGATTTCAAAAAGTACTGGTTGGTGGTATACCTACCCCTCTGAAAAATTTGAAAGTCAATTGGGATCATTATTCCCAATATATGGAAAAACAAAAAATGTTCCAAACCACCAACCAGGTAGTAGTACAAAACCTAGGTTTCAAGATGTGCAAATACATATTATCGTAGAAAAACAACAACATATAATTTTAGATGTGATATACAACCCACAGGGCTCCTCTTTCTACAGCGGACATATTGGGAGGACTTGGTATATCTAAACAAATATATTTTATTTTTTCTTTATTTATGTATCAATGATTATGAATGTATATCTCTGACTATCTGTGTATGGTTTGAGACTTGTTGGCCACATCCATGGGACATTCCTCGCTCCAAACTTCGCCAGCCCAGCATCTGTTCGGGATCTGAAGGACCTGCTTTGACGGCTGCCTTCAAAGCCGCAGGGAGCGCCAGCGAGAGAAAGGCATGACCAGACTCCAAGTCCTGAGTCGGTGTCACTGCGGACCGGCTTTGCCCCAAATGATCCTTTAAAGATTCTAATTAATCTAATAAAGATCAAATAAAGATCATATCCAACTGATCCCCAAAAAATATCTGGCGGACTGTTCCACCAAAATATTCTGAAAATTGAAGCCAATAGCAATCAATAGCAACAAAAACTGCTGAACAAGTCCCCGACGGGATATGAACATATAATGGCACTGGACCGACAACTTCAAGATCTTCAACTCTTCACTACTTTGACCCCAAGAAATCACAAAACTCTCCAAGATCTAGGAATCTAGGCTCATCTTGCCCCATCTTCTCCGGTGCGATGCCTGCCATCACCACCTTCCGCGCCATTTCACCTGCTTGTCTGCATCCATCGGGCCACGTGGAGCCGACCTCTGCTTCCACCTGCGCAACGGCTCGCAGGGAGATCCGCCGCGCTTCCGCCTGGGAGGAACAGAACGCTGGGCTCTTTTGGTGTCCTGGGGATGCATCAAGAATCAAAGAATGCAGCAGGCAACTATACAACTGATCTAAAGTTGATACTAATGTTACTGACTAATGATCATGATCTATCTATTTTGTTGGCTGGCATCAATGTCAAGACATCATATTATTGGGCACACCATTTGACCCATAGCACTGCCATAGAACCAAACATCATAGTAAGGTTTTATGATCCCTCCAAAGGCTGAAAGGTTTGGATTCAGCGGTTACAGTCCACAATGATTTCAGTTTCATTGATGAGTTTGTCTGGAAATAGGTAAATAGGGGATAACCCTGTATCTCTGGCCATTTTCATGAAAAACATACTCATATATGTCATAAAGTATCGGTGTTCGGTGTTTTTCCCGATGGAATCGCATCCTTTTCCTCACCCCCACGGCACCTTGGGCAGCCCCAGAGACTCCACCACTGCGCGCGTCTTCTCCACTGAGCGCCCTGGCATTCCCAGCGGAGCCAGGCGTTTTGCCACGTGCACTGCGGCGGGGAAGGCCATGGAGGCGACGGCACCTCAAGCTGAAGGCGAGCTAAAACTCGAACTATAGCCCCTATGTTTTTGTTTTTCTTACTCTGATAGCTAAAGAAATTGTGGTTCTATATATATATACATACATACACACACACATATATATATATAATATACATATATTATATATATATACTAAAAAAATGTGGAGCTAGTTCATGATAGTTTATGGGGTTATAAGTTAAAAACCAAACTTATGAGTGGGGGGCGCTCCGTTGTATGCCATATACCCTCTCGTAAATACAGTATAATGGGATTTATTGGGGCTTTTGGAACATATGTGAAATGGATACCGAGTGTTTCTCAATTCTCAAAAAGGTTGTAGGGCATTTTTGGCAAGATTTACCAAGCAATACTGGAATTGATTGGCATTCAATGTGATTTAATAGGGAGTGCATAGCCTCCCCCACATTAACGGTTTGACCCTGAAAATGATTGATTTTTAGTGGAAAGTAATCTTCCAACCCCCTATTTGCCGGGGTCTATGTTAACTTTGGGGAGCGTGTCATGTTTCTGTGAAATCTATGTATTTTTATTGTTCCTATGGATTGGACGAGATTGGATTGTGCTAGCGCGAATTTTCCTAATCTTTTTTGGTGGCTTCTGATCCATCCCCCGACTAAGAAACACCTAAATGATTACAAATAAGTGGAAGTCCCCCAGATCAACCATGGTTTATGTTCTGTGCCTGCTTGAAAAGACACATGTGTATATATCTATAATATATGGATATAGTTAAGTGTGTGCGTTATATTTGCGTCTAGTTCTATATAATATAGTTGTGCATATAAGAATGTAAACAGAAATACATGATTATATAATGCGTGGGATGGGGGATGCATGCAGGTGTATGAACAATGGCTATATGTATTTATATATGTGAGAAAGAGACAGAGAGGTAATTACCTTGAAGCATGCAATGCAGCTCTTAAATGCATAGTGAACGTGTCTCCTCTAGAAATTGCTCCATAGAGCACTACCAGCGGCCAGAAGAGGAACCCTCACTTGAGACATGGAAAATACCCATGTTGGTTGAACGGTTGAAAATTGTGTCCCTACTATGGGTTACAAAAGTCACCAATAAATTTGGTAGTATGTGTCCCTATTTCAACACACATCAACCCGGGTATTTTTTCAGTTATATATATCACCTTATATCTCCACATGTTTGATGGTTCAAACCCAGATAAGTCCCATCAATCAGGGTATAATTTTCATAGCTCACATGAATTAGACTTCTATTCAAACACCCTGCAGCACAGCGCACTCCGCACCTGGGAGAGGCTTTGTCACAGGGTCCCATTCAGCAGCCTCCCGCAGCAAAGAACCCAAGTGCTGCCTGACCCGGTTCAACAGTGAAGGCCATCTGGTGAAATTGGCAAATAGAAAGATGAAGGAAACAGTTCTGCCGTTTCAAATGGTGGATTTAAGCAACAACATGTGAATCATGTGGCAACAAATGGTGGATTTTACCACCAATCATTGGGATTTCTTGATGATCAATGGATTGGTGCAAGGGAGAATGTACGCGAAACCATGGTGAAGACCCCCATCCAATTCTTGGGGGTTTCCTATGGTTTCCCTGCAATTTTTCCTTGAAAAACACATTGATTCAGACAAAATCTTCAAACAAACAAATCTGAATCCGAACACCGGAGAAAAGTCCCGTGCTTTTAGCAAAACGCATTCTTGATCATTCTTGTTGACATAGAATTTGAAACAAAAAATGGAGATCCAAAGTGCCGTCCAGCGGCAATTGATCCACTGGACCATGCTGGGCCACCGCCTCGATGGTGGCCTCCGAGGCCAAAGAGCTCTTCACTGGGCCAATGACATCTGCTGGCAGAGCTTCCAGCACAGCCTGAGCCTCCTCACATCCCGCACCAGAGCTCAGTTGGCTTACAACTCACCAGGGCTTATGGTAGATGCACATATCTATAGAATCTATAGTTAATGGTGGTTATTAACCAGCTGATCCTCCAGTCATCAAACATGGCAATGCGCAATCCCTACCTTATTGATCGACAAACTGGGGACTTTCCTCAAGCTGAATGAACCCCGTAGACTGAGGGATGTTCACCAGAAAGGTCGTCTTTCAAACCCGTTGTTTCAATGCCCATGCTAGTTTCAAGTCCCAAAAGGTGGGCGATACTATCAAAAGATATAAAGAAACTATATTACATGATAGTCGACTTATATTCCATGATACTTTCAATGTCCATGCTAGTTTCCATTGTTTCAAGTCTCAAAAGCGCACTATCAAAAGAACCACTATATAATATAGTGTAGCGGTACTCCTTGTGGAATTGATGGTACGCCCCATTGTCCGAATATTGAAATCATAAGCTAAATTCATCAAAACACATCCATTGCGAAGATCGCCCGTAGTAAACAACAATTGAACCCCCAAAAGTGTTTCGATTCAGTCATATGGCAACCCTTCGGACATGTGATTAGCTGTACACGTTCTTTTCTTGGATATTTGAACACTTTAAATTTCGCCACCCCCCCTTTGCCCCAACAAAAACCCATGGGTTGATCCCATGCCGAAGCCGCCGTCCTTCCGAATCAGTGGCGGGTGCACTCCCTGGTGCACCTTCTCGGTGGCCACCGCCAGGGCCGCCGCAAAGGCCGCAGCGCGGAGGTCCAGGGCGCTGGGCTGCAGGGCCAGGAGGGACATCTGCAGGATCTCCGGCAGCGAGCTTTCACCTGGAGAAATGGACAGATCTTTCAAGATGTTTTTGTGGATATTATATATATATATATATATGATATCTATTTATATATAGAGTATATACAATACACACATTATTATATATATATATATGTATATGTGTGTGTGTTATATGTGTGTATATCAGCAGCTATGAGGAAGCTGGTAGATTTATAATGGTTTATATTATCTATAGATGGCTTATGGTCTGACAGCTAGTTTATTGATAACCCATAAAACATTGATGGGTTGCTTGATGGGTTTAGCTTTTACCCGGGAGTTTGGAAAAAGAAATAGGAGGATCTTTCTATATCAAAGTTAACATTCTGTTTAAGCAGGACCTTAGGGAAACAAATCGGAAACAAAATCGGTTTGGCTTTAACCTTGATATCTTGGAGGAGACATGGTTACTTAGCTAACAGGTAACCCAAAATCACTGCCAAAGTTAATGGGTTTAGCTTTCACCTCTAGCTCTTTTCCCCACCTGCCAGGTGAGGGTCTTCAGATTTTAACGAAGGATTGGCATGACCGGATCCGAGCCAGCGCCTGGGCCCGAACTCCAAATCACCAGACAGAATGTCAGATAGATTGCCAAAAAAAATGCCAGATAAAATGTCAGATAAAATGTCAGAAAAGATGCCAGATAGAAGGCCAGATAGAATGCCAAAATGAATGCCTAAAAAATTGCCAGATAGAATGCTGCAAAGAATGCCAGACGTATATGCCGAAAGTATGCCAGATAGAATGTCAAAGCATATGCCAAAAAGAATGTCAAATATAATGTAAGAATATAAATGCCGTATATACGATGTCAGAAACTATGTCGGACAGTTTTTCAGGGTGGGGGTCACTCGAAAACAGTCATGTTGTTTAAAAAGGATTACAAAGGAAGGATCAGTGCAGATATCGTTCTGTAGCTAAGCTGGGAAAATATGGATCCCGGATCTTTCAATAGACATCCTACATCCTGCTGGTGACAACTTGGGAAAAAGGGAAGGTAGGGAAGTGAAGATCACTCAGTAAAATTGATAAATAAGAAAGTGGAACGAGTGAGAAAGTAAGACAATAAGGTGGGAAAAATGAGAGAAACAAATACACGAATGTGTATCATGATGTGCCTGATGAATCTGTTTGGAATCAAGTTGGTGCCCTTGCAGCAAGTGCAATCTCCAAAAACGACCCAAAGTGGGGGAACAAAATTGACCAATCAACATGCAATCATGATGGCTTTCATTGCGCCCTAACAAGAATTTAACAGATACCAAGAACTGTCGAAAACCAACAGCTGATTTGTTTCCGGTTGGTGGTATACCTGCCCCTCTGAAAAAATAAAGTCACTTGGGGTGACGACATTCCCAATGGTTCCATTCGCCACCAAGCAGTATTTTGTAAATGTCATTCTGGGATGTGGGTCTGGTGACCCCCAAATTTGACCTGAGAAGATGTTGCCCGTCTCACTGGTATTGTCTTCCCATCACACCTTGCTTCAAGCTGATGTCCACCACTGTCCTTGCATTTGCTCAAGTGGCCCCTTTAAAAAAACAAATCTGGTGGGCTTCCCATTGAGACATCAAATAGCAATGGACATCTGTGCATCTCCAAATCTCCCACTTAATGATCGTGTTCAAATAGCTATTTACAAATGTAATTTAAGATTGAATTAGCTATAGATAATGTGTCTTTCATGTTATTTTCATGTCTTTTCAATATGTTCAATAGCTATATCTTCAACTACGAGGTAGATCCGGAAAATGTTCGGGATCCAAGGGATCCAAGCCGGGCATCTTCCCCACCAGCTCCGCCATGTCTTGGCTTCCCAAAGGGTGCCCCGTGGCCCGCGCCGCCAGCAGAGCTTGGACAACGGCCTCCCGGGCGAAGATGGGAAGGCCATGCTGCTCCGTCAGCTGCTGACGAATGGTGGATCTGGCAGCTGCCCGGGCAGCGACGTACCTGATGGCAACATGGTGCAGCAGAGACAGGGACATCCAAACAACTGTACAATATAAGTGCATATAAGTGCATATAGTATATAATATACATATTATATAGATATATATATATATATCATATATAATGTATGCCTATATATATACATATATTTTATCATATTTTTCTATATTTATACATACGCAAATTATAATGTAAGTTGTTTCATGTGTTTGCTCCACATACCTTGCGTGCATTCATAATGTTTAAAGAGATGTGCGCTGATTGATATATCATGTTCTCTGCAATTTGAGTTGTAGGGGGCTCTAAAGAACAAAACGGAAACATCATGTGGTACACCAACTGTACCTCACCAACCACATGATGATATAGTTGGTATGTACCTAACAATGGGGCTCTATACCTCCACTTGGTGGATGGTTTTCTCACATTTTCTCACCTCTTTGGTGAATCATTAACGTCGGCTTTTGGCATTGGGTTTGCCACTGTATCCGTGATAGCTTCCCCGCATTTGCTTCGGTTACCAGGTAGTACCGTATTGGGAGAAGGAAACCAAAATAAAAAGGTCACCTATGGCCACCTTCAGCAAAGTCACATGGCGGACCTGAAAGAGATCAGTTCCTTACTGCTGGAATTCATCCCAGTGGGTGGTGCCACAGCCAGCGCCAGTGCCAGATTCTTAGCAGCTTCACCGATCTTCGAGGGGCTGGCACCCAGCGCTGCTTCCTGATCCGTCAGGGCAGATACGGCCGTCTTCAGCAGCAGCATGTGATCGGAACAGCCTGCAGAGTGGGCAGCCAAGTGGGCCTCCTTCGCGATGAGGTCGGGAGAGTTGTGCTGAAGCACATTTCTGCGTACCAGAGCCTACGAATCCGCTTGCGTCAAAGAGCTGAAGGATTGATTCATGGTGTTTAAACGCTATGCGCGGCACCTACTTTGTACCCATGAGGAAAAGAATAACAGGCTGGAGACTTGCTTGCTTGGCATTGGTGGTTAGGAAAAACTAGTCATTAGGGATCATCATGTCAGGCAGGATGGAACAAATGATGCCAAACACAACAGTTTTGCAAAGCCCTTTTCTCTTCCTTTCACCAAGAGGTGTCTGGCACAGCTGCAATTTTATTCAGCAAGATGAGTCACTCACATTCTTTCAACATCAACATGCAACTAGATACCAGATCAGCCAGCATGTCTGGAATCTTGTGATTTTGGGCCCCTGAAACGACACAGGACCTCTCCGAGATCGTCCCAGGATCCCATGGGCCCATGCCTCGATGACCATTGCTGCTGCTGAGACAGTCGTGGCAGGGTCCCGCGCGGTGCCATTGGAGCGGGTGAAAGCCAACTTCGCCAAAGTACCTGGCCATTTTTGATGGTTGGTGGGAGAAACCTACCCTATATATGGTTAGTATGGTTTAATATGGTTTAATATATGGGATTCATAGGATCCATATTGATTCTGGTTGGTGGGAGAAACCTATCCCTCTGAAAAATCATGGACTGAGTTCGTCAGTTGGGATGTGCTGAACTTCCCAATAGAAGCAACAAAATAAAATGAATGTTCCAAACCAACCAGGATTGGTTGCTGTCTACATCACTTTCCGAATTCTTCAAGTGTTGTGGGGGATCCACCGGCTCCACCTGCAGTTGGATTGTTTTTTCCCTTGGCAGTTGCTCCCCCTATGAATCCCAAATCATACCCTCTGGTTATGCTATATAACAGTTCGTTATGTTGATTTAAAGCCATCAAAACCCATGGTATAGATGGGTGATTTTATGGTGGTTTAATGGTGATCTAATGGGATTTACCCTCTGGTTATGACTAACATAGCCATGGTAGCCAGATGCCCCATAGAAATGGATGGTTTACCGAACTGAAAAATGGTGGATCTTTCCATGGCAAACTGTTAAATAACCAGAGGGTACAAATTGACATGCCTAAACCACTCAGCATGGGATTGGTGACATGGCTTTCATGGGACATACCCAAGTTCCTGAACATAAAATGCTAACCAGGTATGACCATCATATCATCATCACCACCATCCGTCATGATTTTTAGAGGCATCCCTGAAAGTTACATCCCCAAACAAACACGGCCGGATGTTCAGCGCTTATTAAGCACCATAAACCTCTATGAGATGCTTACTGAATCTCACTCACTTGGCGCAGGGTAACCCTTTGTGCAACCTCTGTCATTTTCCCGTACAAAAACGGCACCCCAAGTTGCACATGTTTCTTTCTTAGCTAACTAATGCTAGCTAATAGGCAATATAGCCGCAAGCAAGCGAGAGCAACCCAAACAGATCTTTGATGTAGACTCATATTTTTACCCATAAAATTAAGTCGTATTAGTCATATGTTCATGTTTAGTTGGGTACATGTTGCTGAAGTTGGTTTGCCTAAGAAAAAGGGGCTCAGGAATTGCTTTCAAAGAAGCAACCAGGTTCACGAGTCTTGTCAAACTGAGGAGAACTGCAATTTTCATAGGGGATCTGCATATTGGGTAAAACATCTTTGCAAAATACATGAGTCCAAGAATTGTAACCTCCCACCAAAACTCCAATGTTCATAAAAGGAATGAGGTTTCAAATCATGTCCATGTGGTGAAAAAATGATGACTGAAACAAACAAAAACATCGATTTTGGCGGCGAACCCCTCAAAACTCCCAAACACAAACAACAACAAAAATCCAAGACAGAAAAAAAACATGTTCAGCCTGCCATGTTCTCCATGGTTATCATGCAAGGTGGTGCCCCCAAGATAGCCAAATTGGATCAACTTGGTTTATACCTTACAACTAATTACTAGGACTTGTGGTAAAACACACATATGTATATATATATATGTGTGTGTGTGTGTACACAAAGCTAATGGTGTTAGAAACCAGCTTACCTAGGAAAATACATAGCTAAGTTGGATACTAGGTCAACTACCGTGTTAAAGGTAGATATCTGTCTATCTACCTTTATATCTATTTATAGCCAGCTACAGTAATTCAGGTCTTATAAACCAACATTACAAACCAATAACTAGAATTATAAAGCGACTTAATGGTATACATATGTGTATATCTATATATATATATATATATATATATATATATA
>Ga0126342_10004277_pt1 | contig 24254 bp, 22 predicted proteins | sample Cyp1metagenome_FD_92528 | JGI IMG/M metagenome (GOLD analysis project Ga0126342, IMG submission 92528) | Coral microbial communities from Lord Howe Island, Old Settlement Bay, Australia - Cyphastrea 1 metagenome | ecosystem: Host-associated > Invertebrates > Cnidaria > Coral ...
CACCCTCTGCGCAGGGTGACAGCGAGATTTCGTGCCCGAAAACGAGGCTCTGCCCCCAGACCCCCTATTCTCCCTTCGGTCGCAAAAAGCAACGAGTCAGTCCTCCGGACTGCCTTTCGTAATAAGGAACAACTAAACAAGATAACAAACATGTTAAGATAAAAATAAAAAATAATGGTAAATATAAGACAAGGATAAAGAGCAAGATCAGAAAAAATCGGATAACTCTGAAATAAAAATAAAGACCGAAACAAATAACCATAAATAAACAATAATTAAAGATAAATATACGACAAGATAAGATAAAACAAAAGACTTCGATAAGATAAAGATAAACATAAAAACAATGTCGATACAGGTAAGACAAGATAAGGCGAGATAAGAGACCAAGATACAATAAAATCAACATAATATAAAATAAGGTAAGATAAGATCAAGATAAAACAAAATAAGAGAAGGATAACGATAAAGAAACGATAAAGAAACGATAAAGATAAAGCAACAAAAAGGATAAGACTTGATAAAACAATATGAGATAAACTATGTTATATGTATGTGTGTATCTATCAAGTCTATTTGGGCATATCCATGTAATATACATGTATATACATGTGCACACACATATATATATATATCCGTGTTTTAGCGTGTGCATTTGTGTGCAATAATCATGATTGATGACGCCTTGACCATATGCGATTTCCGATCATCTAATGTTTTTCATATCCTGCCAATCACCATTTCCATTTGGCTATGGCTCAAGCCATTATTCTACCTTTATCAACCCACCTCTTTGGGGCCATCTATACGTAATCTTTGGGGCCATGAACAGTTACTGACCATAATTTAGTATGACTAATGGTAAATGTTACTGGTTAATAATGGTTAACTATGGTTTATCAAAAAATGATCATACAATGATAGGAATTGACTTTTTCTACACAAAGTACTACCAGAAATCCATCCCACTAGGCTGCTGACAAGGAAGTGCCCATGGCCACCAAGGTAATGGCTGTTTGGAGGTCCGAAATCTGGGCCAGAAATCCAGGGCTTTCCCGCGACTGAAATGCGCAGCCAACGGCCCATGCTTTTGGTCAGGGCGCAATAAAAAATTATGGATTCCTTTCAAAAAATATAAACATGGATGCCCCCAAAGTATCTAAAAGTCTCATATCCCCTGGTTGGCCACAATTTTCCCGGCGAAAAAATTGCCAGTAAACTCCAGCGATTGAGGTTTGGAAGGTAGTGATGCGTGACTACACTCAATGATACAAATAAAATTCCAACCGCCCAAACATTCCTTAAGATTTCTTCTCTCAGATTCGCATGTGTTTTTCCTTAGAACGGGAACGGGCGTCAATTCCGACTTTTAAGCTGTCCTTAGAATATCATAGGTGCACGCCCACTGGTCAAGCTCCTTTTTGGATGTGTTTTGTGACATCCTCACATGGAATATCAGGCAAATACATGCAAATAGAGGGGATGATTCCTTTGTTTACCACTAGTGGTGAAGAAAGGTGTTCCCATCGCTTCCCCGTCCCCACCTGCATGGAGCAGCCCAACAAAGAGGCGAGATCACCAATGATGATCGTCACGCAGCCAATCATCGCCTCAGCCAAAAATAGGATCTCGGATGTCTCGCGCGTTTTGTTTGCATTTCCAGGTTAGATTACCCGTGGATGACATGGAATCAATTGTAAGGACATGTAAGGACCAGAGAGTTGAGCATGTCACCAGACATGCCATGGGATATCTTGGGTATGGCATGGCAACCCCAAAACGGGATGTTACTGGAGCTACAACTGCCTATTTTAACGGAAGTATCATACCATCTAAGTTGATACTTGAGATGAGAAGAATTTTAAGCCAGACCCCCAGCTCAAGCCGTGCGATCGGCAATTGCCCGACGAAGATGGGCTAGCTAGCGGCGAAGCTAGCACCAAAACCTAGCTTTCACCCACTTCAGGAATCTCAATTTGATCTCAGGTTAATTGGCCCTGTGAACTGCTTATGGAGCCCATATTATCACATATCATATTGTATATATATATAATTATATATTATATATATATGTATATATATATATATATGTTATATGTATATATATATATATATGTTAGTGGATGTTGTTGGAACCTTGCACTCTCAGATTTCCATCGAGCTCAGCACAACCACCTGGGACTCCGGACCAGGGCTATGAAGAAGCAAAGCCTAATAAGCGCGGCTTGGCATCGCATGAAGGTTGAAATCGGTTGAAACCCAATTTCTTGTGATTAGATTGGTTTAAGGGAAAATTTACAGGAAAGCCCCATATTTAATGGGACAATCTATGGTTTCCTGTAAATTTTCCCTTAAACCAATCCATTGATCTTGGTAATATCCCAGCAAAATATGGCCAAACATATGCTACAGTAATTACCTCCATCAATTGGATCCTGAAGATCTCCCATTGATAACATCCCTGTTTTTGTCCCCAAAGATCATCATCAAGATCAAGCTGGGGACTGGACCATCCTCCACAATACTCAGTAGGAGGTACCAGTGCGAAAATCAACTTCCAGGGCAGCGACAGCACATGCAACACCTGCAGTGGGACGGGGAAAGCCTTGGAAACTTGGAAAAAAGGATCAGGATAAACAACATGTAAACTTCTATACATCAATTGATCACATGAAAGGATGATTCAAGATATCTTGCTATGCGTCATCTATGAACATATCTACTTTGAATTGTATCCTCTGTGTGTGACCTGTCCAAAAAACTGTCCACATGAGCGGGCACTGGCAAGTCAGTTCCTATTTGTGATACATCTCTTATAATATATTATTTATCTGCGTGTGTGTGTTTGTGTGTGCGTGGGGTACTCAACATGTATATATGGTTGCAAATGGCATTCTATCGCAATATCATGCAATATCATTGGCAATTTTATGTCATTTTATCTCAACATGTCGTTAATATATTGCTTCAACGTATCGAATCCTCGACCTGAGCTCCAAACAAACTCAAACCACGTAGAGTTGCTTTGTTCTTCCGCACTTCCTCCACCTTGGTGGCCGGTGTTTTTCTGATGGATTTTCCATGATTTTCATATCGATGATTTTCATATCGATGATTTTCTGCATGTTCATTGGGAGGACTTTCCATGATAGATGGGATTTTCCATTATCAACCAACTATTTTGGGGTACCTCCATTTTAAGAACCCCCCAATGTTGGTTTTTCAATCGCATGCCTTACACGCTAAAAGCGCCATGCCTTTCGGAGTCGGGATCCCCTCGGAGATCCCCAAAAGGAGTGACGCCAAGGGGCAGTAGAGTGCCTCCTTTAACTGGTCCATCCAGGCCTGGGAATATCAACCAAACAACTTTCCAGCAACCCCTGAAGTCGAAAAGTTGGAAATCTGGAAACACTTCAATACTTCGGCAATGACCAAAAAAGACATCATGTAAATCATCATGTAAATCATCATGTATCGCATCCTGGAAAAATATGTTTCTATCGCATCCTGGAAAAATATGTTTCTATCGCATCCTGGAAAAATATGTGTCTATCTTTTTGAGGGGATTTCAAAAAAATGATTTAGAAAAGAAGGGGTATATTAATCAGGATACTGGGATATTAATGGGATATCACGGGAATATTAATGGGGATAGATTTCAATAATATTGGATACCCTTTCAACAAGTGCCATGAGGCCATGGTTTGGCAATGGATATGTTATTTTATTTTATGATATTTTATGATATGGTATGTTTTGCTCTGGGGCTGGTATTATCTCATCCCAACGTCCTCAAAATAGAAAATGATTAAACAAATATATAATAATAATAATAATAGATTATAAAAAATTATCCATAGAAGCCTTGATTAGAGCCCCTCTTTAAATAGCTCCCCAGAGAAGAAAGAAATATCTAAGCAGCAAAATTTTGATGAATGTCATTGGAACCAATCATTTTGATGGATGGATGGATAGATAAACATATACGCAGATTAGACGCACGGTTATAAGATGTACACGCACATGTATGTATATATATAGCTATATATATATATACATTATGCTTAAGCATGTTTATCTATCATATATATATACTGTGGTAAACCCAATAGTAAACCATCCCCAAGTCATCAACAATTCAAGGGTCCTATAAATCATCCCCAGTCATAGGTGTATGTAGGTGTATGTAGGTGTATGTAGGTGTATGTAGGTGTATGTAGGTGTATGTAGGTGTATGTAGGTGTATGTAGGTGTATGGCATTGCTTTTCCATGGGTTTTCCCACATTATCCCACATTATCCCACATTATTTTACATTATTCATATGGGGTCAGAGTTTTTTGCTGCCCAGGGTGGACCCCCCTGAGGTTGCCACAGCATTCCCCAGAAGCACTTCGTCCCAATTGGGCGACAACGTTGAGAAGATCTGCCAGGCAAACAGAGGTCCGGGAAAACCCACAGGTTGATAGATCTGATAGGTGATACCCTCTGGTTATTTAACATAGCCAGGATTTTATGGGATTTTATAGTGATTCAATGGGATATTACTGGGATATACCCTCAGGTTATTTGTTACATAGCCATGGAAAGATCCACCATTTTTAATAGCTAAACCATCTATAAATGGGCCATCTATACCATGGCTATGTTAAATAACCCGATGATAACTGTCTAATACTGCCTATAACTTCAAAACAAAAGTCAAATTCAAAATCGGAGTTCTTCGGAGTTCAAACTCGGCTGAAGTGAGTTCAAACTCAAGTTTGCATGGTTCTGCCACATCTGGAAAGATTGACACGCTATGTGCCATGGGTATATTGCCCACCTATTAACGGTGGTTCTTCTCTGGAAAATGAATCATGTTTTGAGCATGGCACAACATGATGAAAGTTACATTCAGGTGCCTTTTTTGCGACGGACTTGCCTTGTCCACCAAAGGCTTGTTCTTGGTGTCAGCTAAGATCACTACCTGCAATGGTGACAGTCTTGGAGGCGGCTGAGCAACCCAGTTTGTAGATGGCAAAGCTGACACCCTCTGGTGATCTAACATAGCTATGGACAATCACCCGTAAAGAATAGGTAAATCATCTATTATACAACGGGCAATTTTTGACAGTTTTGATAATTATGAAAGGGTACGACTGGTTGATAGTAGTGGATCGCGTCGTGAAGATATTCACTCAGCTCTGTTCATTTACACATTGAATGTGTTTAGCACCCGACCTCCCAAACATTCCAAGATGGCCAGTAGCTAAAATTTTTGGGCAGTTCCACAACCAAAGTGCCCAAAGGATGCAGATTTTCAGGATGATTCCCTGCACATCACTGATTGGTGAGGTCGCTCTATTCGGCAACTTCCCGATTCCCTGGGCTCACTGGTCTATTGGGCCTATCTCCTATCAATAAGAAAGACTTTGAGACAACCCCATCTCAGAGTATGAGGAGATGATACACACGCACAGATGTATATACATATGTATATGTATACGTATATGTATACGTATATATATATGTGTGTGTGTACATATGTATATATATATATATACATATATATATATGTACAGTCATGTACATATATAATACATATATTACATTATACTATAATTACATGAGATGATATTCCATGAAAGAAACGATTTCCGATGATGTCCCATTGCCATGTCTGATTCACTTGTGATGGAGCCAAGAAACCGTGCACACACAGCTCTCGGCGCCACCATCCGTCGTCACGTCAAACTTGGCACCTTCCGCGAAATGCGGGTCGCGGGGTGACACGGGCGGCAATGGGGGGAATTTCCCAAGTTATAACCAGTTATACATCAACAGCAGGTTTCAGTATGTCAGAATTAACCTTGGATACTCAATAGTACTCAATAGACATCAACCAACATAGTTTGTTTACTTGATGCCTTGATGCAATCATCTTTGTGGTTTCAAATGGTCGGAACCGAGGCACCCTTGACTGCCACGCCCAGTGGCATCCCAGTGGCATCCCAGTGGCATCCCTGGAACCCCAGTCTCAGTGCCTCCGGCTGGTTCTTCCAAGATGATTCTGAACCTCATGGAAGCAAGATGAAGCAAGTGGTGCGGTAAAGAGACAGGGTCTGCCAATGTCTGCCAGGGGTTATGCTTGGGCTTCAACGGTTCAACCAACGGTTAGTTACTAACGCTTCAACCCTGCAATCATTCCAGTGAGCTCAGGGATGCTAAGGGTTGCACTTCTCCGTGCTTTCATAACGCCCCTTGGGCATAATCTCTACCTGACGCGTTGAGGTCCATCCAAGGACTTCCGCCAGCCACTGAACCAATAAGACTTCCGCTTTTCCTTATGGGATGACAGTCATGACAGTTCCACCGACATCCACCGACCAGATTATCACAAAAATGGTCCCAAAATGTCCCAAAATCAATTCAGCTCACAGTAGTGTTTGGTCGGACTGGCCGTGACCTGTCGGTACCAGGTCCTTCAAAACAGGACGGCTTGGCTTTGGCAAAGGCTTCCATCTGACCTGTGCCGGATTGGCTGAAATTGCTCAAAGGAAGTTTCTTGCTTGACGAGGATTGGCTCGAAGACGGGTGGGTTTCCCCACCATGACCCATGACTTGTTTCAATTTTCAGCACGCTATGTGGGTTGCGGAGCGCGCAGGGAGGCCTGGGGTAAAGCGCAATTCCTCTTCCAGCTTGGTATAGTCGTGGCCTGCTTTAGCCTTGGGCGCAGAACGTGCCCAAATGTGCCGCAGTGAAGGGAACCCATGAAAGCCAGGCCAGGATAAACCATGATCAAACCAGGATACACGAGGAAAAACACGCATAAACAGGAGAATCTCTTACAGTAAAAATATCAACCCATACTGGTATCAATACAGTATACCTGACCCACCCAGGCGCCCATGGTAGCCATTTGCCAACCAAATTGCTGGGAAGCGGTCCATTCCATATGGGAACCACCATTTTTGGTACATACAGTGGAGACGTACACACACCGACAAATGCATGTGTAGATACATACACACCTTTTAATGTACGTATGTACATTTGTCGGCAACCAGGCAGGGAGGTAGGTACGTAGGTACATAGGTGCGTAAGTTCGTAGGTACGTTTGTGCTGTCGAATTGCGCTTGTTCTAGGATATCTACATCTTGAAAAAATGAGAAATTGTTAAAAAATGAAACATGCTACTGTGAAAGAAGCAAAAATAAGAAATTGAGAAAAAATGCCCAAAAAAACAAATCAGACCAGGGACCAACTGGACAAACATGATGTCAAAAAAAACATGCAAAAACCGCGGTAAAATGCAAAACAAATGCGAACAAAATGCGAATTGCGCTTTTGCACCTGCATGTTCCTTGATTTGTGATTTGCATTTTTTGTGCAGTGTGTTTTTGCACTTGCATTTGTTTTTGCATTTTTGTTTTGTATTCTTTGTTGCATGCTTTTTTCAAGATTGCAGTTTTCGAGAATAAGCTCACAAGGCGCCAACACAAAGGTACGTAGATACTTAGATACGTATGTAGGTATGTAATGTAGGTATGTAGGGATGTAGGCATGTGGGAATGCATGCATGCATGCGTGCAGGTATCATATATATGGATATAGCGAATATATGCGAATATGTGAAAGCATATGTAGGTAAGTAATTGTGAACATTATCAGTGATAATCTTACTAATATTGTTATGACATTTATTGAAAAGTAATTATGAACATTATCATTGGTAATCTTACTAATATTGTTATGGCATTTGTTACATACAGTACATACACGTATTATATGGATATGTATCTAACACCTTACCATACTATCACATTATATCACATTACAGTATACAATATAATGTATATATATATATATATTGATTAATTGATATATTACACGGATTTGTATACACATAAATAGAAAGGATCTTTCAGGAGCCAAATCTTGGGCTTCTGACGGACCAATCTTCCGTACGCACCTTGCAGCTGATCTCTCCTGCATCTTTTTGGGGCCATTCCAGCTGAGCGGCCCCAAATGGTGGATGGCTAACATGAAATTCTAACATGATAATGGGAAGTCATATGGCTAAGAACATGCTGATAGTATGGTAATGATATGGGTGTAATGGTAAGATAGAAAAGGCAGATCTCTTTTGCTATAGCTACCTTGGGAGCGACCGGGAACAAGACACTAAACTTCGCGAAGTTGAAGACGAACCCCGGAGAACAAGAACAACATACAATATACATCTGGAATTGTCAGCCGGCAAATCACTTTCCGGCAAACATGTTTTTGATTCAGCTTGGCTCACTACCGATAGACTAGTGCCACGGCACAGTTAATGATATTCAGAGTGATTTCATGCATGATTCATGATATGGTACGAAAGATCTGAAACAAATGTGTCACATGTGTCTGCAACATTCAAGAAAGAATCGTCAAACATTTGCAGCTCCAAGCTTTCCTACACTGTCCTACACTGTAAACGGGTTCCCACAGGCTCCTGATGCACCCATCCTTCGGCGCACGCAGATTTCCATCATTTGTTTCTGAGTGCTCTCCTGGCGGTGAACTATGGTGAACTCTTAGGGCCCTGTAACGACGACAAGATCGTTAAGAATCAAGAGATGGCTTCAAAAATGGCAAGAAACTTTGAAACATTTGAAACTATGATTTCGTAACTATTAGTGACTAGTTGCTTTTCCCTCATGACTTCAAACTTCTCATTTTTCTGAAGGAATTTTGGTGCAGGCATATCAGGCATGTGCCGGCACCTGCACGTGAACTTCTTCTTTTTCAAAGCTCAAAAGCCCGGGAAGATCGTCGTCCACGATGACCTACCGGCTTTCAGCGGGCTCACCAGGGCTGGTGGCTTTGCAATAAAAGGGGATGGTTTTATTTTAAAATAATAATGGTGATACAATGGTTAAATATGATCTGTAATATAATAATGGTGATTAATGGTTACACATGGTTTGTATTGATCTGATTTCATCTGGGTCATTCATATGGAAGGATCATAGAAGCCTGGTCAAGGTTCCATTGCCACACATTTTAATCCAGCTAAACACACAGCTAGTTAAGCAATGTTAAGCATATAATTATATACATACATAAAATATAGGTACTGGAAAACTCCACTTGATGGTACTGGTACGTACTGGTAAACATACGCGAGCTGTCCAGGCCCAACTTTGATCGCCAGGGCACCACGGTTGCTTCTTTCTTCTCGCCCACAGAGGCGCTGATCTCCGGATGAGAGGAAACTGCTGAGGTGATTTCGATGTAGAACTCCTGACCGGGGCTTTCCGACGCTTTGCCCGGTAGAAACTGACTGCACGCCATCGCCAGGAAGCCCATAGAAGGGCACGAGAAGTACAACCTGAGGACCTGTACAACTTCAGATTGATTTAACAACCAGGTTTTCATGGTTGAAGTTGGAAGCATCTTTCTGGGCAAATTTTAACCATGAAACAGCGGAAACTTCGCGGAAACTGGACCATTTCGACTGGCTACTGGCATGAAACAGGAAAGCCGGTCGGTCCTGATCATCCTCGTACTGGTCGTCATCAATGATCTCAACTTCCACTTCCTGACCGGAGCCATGGTGACCCATGGTGCAATGCTCCAATCCCTGAATTGAGCGGATGGAAAATGATGGAAAATGATGGAAAGGGCCCGCATCCCATTTTTGCATCATCTGCAATGGGTTCAAACACAAGATGTATTGCTTCGCTGTGATGCCTGCAAACAGTTCTGCAAATCCTGAGCACAGTGGGGTGCTAAATGGCCTACCCCCTGAGCTCTAAGTACACGTGCCAAATCTAATAAAATCTATGGCGGATTTGAACAGCGGCCTGATACATCGTGCCTGGCTCGAACTCAACATTGCCTTCCTGCAAAGCACAGAAAGAGCGGCGGGATGATGGAACGAGTGAAAAGAATGTAGCAGTAATTGCAGGCATCCGAATGTAAACATACAAATATATACATATATATACATATATATATATATATATACATATACATATATATATGTGTGTGTGATACGCAAAATATGTAGCTACGAGATACTTCGAGTGCATACACATGTAACATGTATTTGTTTGTATTTACAATGCACTTTACTTTGCTTTGATCCTCAAACGCATCACACAAAGATAAGGAAATTATCTTTGAACTCGCTGAATGGCACCAATGTTAATCATATCATATGAATCCAGCTCCACATCTCTTCCACCCCGTTTCCCCCCGTTCCCCGTCCCTCGCCTGCATGTGAAAGTCCTTGCCGGCTTTAGCGCAACCAGCCTCGTTGCCTGACTTGGTTTTCCAGAGAACCTGCAGCTGCGGAACTGCGACCGAGGAACCAATTGGTGCCGCGCTTGGCTATGTAACCATTCATTTTGATCCATTGGTAGAAAGTCTGAGACAATTCTGTAATCCCAAATGCCCTGGAAGCCAGAGAGTCTCCCTATGCATAGCTATGCCTGGCCCCTCTCGAAGTCAGATACTTGTTACATTTTTAGGCTCCCGGAAGAAAGAAGACACAATCAGAATATCATAACACCAATTTATTTAATGAATCTCTGAAACTCTGAACTCTCTGCATTCGTTTCCCTTTAAAATCAGAGATGATCTGTCGACAGATTCTGTCCATATCGGTCCCTGTACTGTGGAGATCGGATATTCAACCACGATTCCCAATAGACTAAAAGGTACTCGTCCAAAACGATGCTCAGCCATCTCACCATCCAGTGTTTGGAGAGAGGTAGTTCTCATCAAGGTACTTTAGCTTCCTCTTAGATCTATTATGATCTATTAGTATCTAGCTATTTAACATGCTGTTTACCCTCTGGTAAACTAACATAGCTATGGAAAATCACTGGTTTTAATGGGAAATCCACTATAAATGGTCATTTTCAATAGCTATGTTAGTTTACCAGAGGGTAAATCTGTTTAACATGGACATCGACCCAGATCATCCATGGATTTCATCGTCCAGGGCAGCCAGGGCACGTTCACAGGCACCGAAGGGTCGCCATATCGCCGCATGCCAAACCTGGCTTTGCCAACACTCTCCAGGACCTTAAAGCACGACATGGCACAATCTCAGCATGTGCAGTGAATACATGATTATACAATTATGTAATCATGTAAATTATAACCATATATCATCTATAATATGTGTATATATATATGTGATATCCGGTTAATTATAATATAAATATATATATAATTATATCTATGATTATATATGTAGGTATAGAGATAGAAAAATATATAGATAAAGAACGATGGATAGATAGACAAACTCTTAGATAGATCACATATATGTATATGAATATGTAGTTACACACACATATATATATATATAAACATGCACATACCTGTATAATCCTGTATATCTACATTGTATAAATGCACTATATTATATAATATGCACTATAGTATATAATATGCATACATTCACTCGTATAGATATACAGCCACATGATCGACCATCATTAATGCTTTCAGCCCATCCCCAAGGACGCTCCCGCAGCGTCTCAGGGTCCCGACGCTGAAGCGGGAGGACACAAACTCCACGTGCGACATCTGGGGGAGCCGGGCCACTGGACGTCCATCATAGCAAATCATAGCAGTTGGCGGCTACAGGATGCTATAGGATGCTATTTTTTTGTAAGATTTTGTAATTTCATGGCTGCAACCCGGCTCAACTGATCAGGCTCATCATTTCGCCCAAGGGGATCCCCAAGGGGATCCCCTTTTGGGGATCCCCTTGACAACTTCATCTGTGCACAACCACAACATCATCCCAGTCCGGTTCTGCCCACCTTTGCATTTTGTTTGGCCTCAAGCTCGATGTTGCAGAAACCGCAGCAAAATTTATCCCAGCAAGGGTACAGTAAGGACACCCAACATCTGATGATCACTTTCAACTGCACCTGGTGTGCTATCCATATTTCATCATATTTCTATTAGGAATCACCGTACAGTACACCAGAAATCGCCCATGCTGCCCAGTGACAACTTCATTGGTGAAGGCATTTGTGCAGGCGGCTTCTTTCAGGGCCAGAGAGTTCGTAATTTTGTTTGCCTCCTCAGTGGATGCTGGCAACCTATCCAGAAAACTCTGGTGGGTTGAGCAATCTATCTATCTATCTATCTATCTATCCATTTATCTATCAATAGTTATCTATATCTTAATCTATATATATATACATATATTCATCCATGTATCTGATCTAGTCAATCTATCAATCTATCTGACCATCTATTTATGATCTACCTATCTGGCCTTTGCACGCACACATATGTATATATACTCTCTCTCTATATATATATATATATATATTACAGTAACATATATTAACAGTATTTATATAATCACTGATATTATCCACAATACGATACGTATGTCGACATTTGTGCTATGGGGGAAGAAATCTCCCAACAATACCGCTGAGCGGAAGGGACCAAGACAGCGCGATTCTTGTCGTTGATGCCCATCACCTGCAGGCGCGGGGCGTCGCGACGTGTTCCGCCCCCGCAGGACTGGGGATCTTGGTGGAGCGGTGCCACAGTGCCACACCCAAGAAATCTGGGGTTTTTATGCCGGGATATAGCTGGGGATATCCAGGGATATTTTTCTGACATATCCAGGGTTGTTGATGGTTGTCGCCAACAGTTTTTGTGGGTATATAATGGTATATAGCCATTGTTATGGTTATACGTAAGTTTTGACCCCATAGGTTGGGATATTTGGCCGCAATTGTGGCATATTGTGACCTAATCTAGCCACGAAAATGAAGTGGAACTGCACCCTAACTTAGGCGCTTAATAAAGCTGCCTTGATTTACCCATTGGTCTTGGTCACTGGGTTTCTCCGGACTCCCAGCTGATAGGGATCAACATGGATCAACCCAAGTCCAGCGCAAGGGAACTGGACTTGATGCATTTTGTACATCGATGTGCATAGTTCATTGCGTTGGTATTCCAAAGGACTCTTTTAATGTTGTTGTTTTGAGCATTTTTGAGCATTGTCAAGCGCCAGAAGGCAAGACACTGCATTCTACCTCGAATTCGGCAAAAAGATTCGGGTGATTCGACACCAAGTCATTGGCATTCATTGGCTACCCTCTGGTAAACTAACATCACTATGGAAAATCACCATTTTTAATGGGAAAACTCACTATAAATGGCCATTTTCAATAGCTATGTTAAATTACCAGAGGGTATATCTTGGCTCACCAGGATCATGCGGGGAGCCGAAAACCAGCACCTTCTTGCCACCTGCCATGTCCCTCACCGCCGCGACGCGGTACCTTGGTCCATGGGCCGGGCGACCGGCAGGACACGTACCTGGTCCTGGGAGCCTGGCCAGAGAATCATCCCAGAATGCCCATGGGTCACCCGTTGAACGTGTGATAATGTGTGATGTTGCGGCAATTTTAGTGGTAAGAAGCCACCAGTTAATGTGCGAACTCAAATTTCATCCCATTCATTGCTGGCTGAATCCTATTTTTTGTTGGTTGAATGCCAGATTTTGATGGTTAATAACCAATCATTGAATCATTGCAGACTAAATATCGCATTTTGGCTGCTACCATCCAAGCTTCCGCATGTTTGCTACTCAAATCACCTTTTTGGCGGGTGAAATAACAATTTCTCCATCCCTCTGGAAGCCCGCCACTGAGGCTTCCCGACACAGCACGGCTACGGCGCTGACGAAGCTCGTGTTGCAAAGCCGCTTTGACCTGGGCGCCCCAGCTGAAAAGATAGAATAGTTAGGGATCCAACTGACTTGTGCTGATATCTGATGGTCATCTGATGGTCTACTTGAAACGAAATATATACGTTTTTTTGTTGGTTTTTAGGAATTGTGTAAAGGGACCCTGGGGGAAAAAGGGGAAGAAACAACGCAGGAAATCCAGGCAATTATTGTCCCATCGCTGAAGCTTTCCTACAAATATTCCTTAAACATGTCAAACTAGTTCTGGGAAGCCTGCCTGGCACTGGAGGACAAAACAACTTGTCATGACTTGTCTAAATGCCCCATGTCAACGACCCTCCCCAGGGATGTCAGGTGCCATGATGTTAATCGATAGCTGGGTTCTTATGGTTTGGTGTCACAGTATGTCCGAAAGAAAACACTTCGGTACTGCACACGTGACTTCAATTTGGGACCCAAAACAGACCTGGAGATTGGAGGCGCAAGCGACAGGTCTGACCCATACCCAGTTCACCGCCCGGAGCCTGCTCCTCATTGAGGTTTTCTGGGCGGACCGCAGAGTGTCGGGTCAGGGTGTCCAGGGACAACTTATCTGAGGTTCTTGACATGGCGGGTGAACATCGTGGAAATAAATGGATGATGTTGGCATGTTCAGCAAACTCCAAGTTTTGGCTGCTGAATCTGGGCTCACATCCATAAAACAATAGGGATAATGACCATCCGCGTCGTTGTAAGGGATGACCTCCGATTCTACCAGGGGAGGACTTGTGCTTGATGCCCTCGTGGCGGCAGTATTCTGCCCACATGTAAAGTACAATCATCCGGGCCTGTGACTACTATATACAACTATGGATGTTGACCATGAACTATTGTTTACTATGGATGTGACTACTATATATACTACTATATTGTTTACTATGGATGTGACTATATAGTACTATAGACTATTATATACTACTATATACTACTATATATTTCATATATCATAGGCTAATTACTACTATTCTTTATCTAAAATGATATTCTTTTCTACTCCTGGCTTGAAACATTCACGACCGCCTCTTCGAAGAAACATCGAAACATCGCTTGATATACTTCTGTCGTTCATGCCATGTTGGTACATGCTTGGGATGTATGGGATGTATGTACATATAGTATGACATATAGTAGTGTATCTTCAGCTTTATCTGCAAATGGGGGACCTGTGGCATGTTGGGAGAAGAGCATGGATGGTGCTAACCCCTTTAATTCAAGGATACCACCAAAGGGAACTAATATACAGACCTACCAGGACATACCATCATCATATTAGAGGGGCCGACCAAATTTATCATAGGATCATACGAACGAACTCCAACCCCAATCAACATGTCGAAAATAGATGTACAGTAGATGGCATCAAATAAATGCGTCTAAATACCAAAATATGTTACATGATACATGATGATACACGATCAGAGATAATCTGGGTTGAATCGTCAGGCAATCTGGCGCCCTACCACCCCAGACCTCCGAAGTCTTGTCGAACTTTCATCATGAGCTCGGCCAACTGCTCAGGTGTGGCCTATCAGATCAACCATCATTGTGAGATGTGGAAATATCGGATATCGTGGGATATGTGGGATATCCCTTTGGAAGTGGGCCCGAAACCATCATGCGACAGCTTATACTCCATCGGGGAACCATCTTGGGATACCCAGCTGTTTTCGACATCCCTCGCCTGCGAAAGAACCAAATGTTCGGTGGGCTTGCGCACGCTGCCAAACATGCCGATGTCAGCCATGTACCTCACGTGGTGTGCCAAGATTGTGCCAAGCCATGAATGGCCGGAATGTGACTGATGCTGATGAGTATTGAGTTGTGTCAGGCTGTTCCTGGTGGCTTCACATTCAACACATGCACACGTCCAAACCAAACCCGTTTTTGTTCATGCTGCGCTGCTGCACTATCACTATCACTATCGGTAATTGAACATACTTGTTCATGCTGGTTTTTCTGATAAGAACACAGTGCAATACGACCAGTTTTGCAGTTTTGCATGCAAAATGGCGAGACAAACAGCCACAGACATTGGGTGCTGGCAAAAATCATGAAACTGTGACTTATTCAGTTCACAAAGATGATCAGAAAGGGATGCGGCTCACACTGTCACTTTACATGTCATCCCCAACGTTCCCCAACCGCATGTCATTCCTGTTTTCGGTCCGAGAAAACTGCCACCGGAGAGTTTTCCGCCACTCAAAAATGCACATCTGTTTCTTTTCAAATTGACCACTTAGGCAGTGGAAAACACATAAAACATCATAAAACACAAGACAAGCTAGACCACATGTCTATACTCTCCTGAGGTTTTGGTTTTCCTTCAGTTTTTTGAGATTTGCATTTCATCTAGTCTTGCCCGGCGAAGGGGCGATGAGGGCCTTGGGATGTCTCCCGAATGGGCTGTGCTGCTGTGCGGTTCTTTGTGACGACAAACTCACGAAGACCTGAAGGATCCTGAAGGATCCTGAAGGTTCTTCAGTTTCTTACAGCTACAAAGGTGGTTGAAAGCAGTCCGGCTCGCTGAAAACAAGCTGACCACAACATTTCCTCCCAGCGCATAGACCAAGATGATAAGATCCGGTGCCACCCCCCCTCACATACTCACAAAGCTAGAGGATAGCATAGGATAGCCGCTGAAATTCAAGGTGTCATCAACACCGGCACAGTGTTGGAGTGAATCTCGAGACAGCATTGGGAAACATTTGGAAAGCCTAAAGCCCTAAACCATCCTATTTTAAGATCCTAAACCATACTGTACTCAACTCCTGCTCCATCACCGGGGCACGAGAGGGCCACCAACAACGGGAAGAAAAGGAAGGTCAAAACACCCTCCCATGGCTCAACCATCTCCTTTCCAGGACGGGAACGGCATCGCAGCTCCCTTTGTTTTAGTCCCTACCATTTCTTACCCAAGACCATTTGAGGTTTCGACCTCACAACTCACAAGGCCAATCAAAACTTCCAATCTCCAATGAATGGTCCAGTTTCGTCAGATTTCATCATGTCAGTTGTTTTTCACATGAAAAATGCCATCTCCGAGCCCAGGATGGTCAAAAAACACAAGCGGGAGATGTCTTCCGTTGCTCCTCCGAAAAGGCCACCAAAATCACCAACATCCACCTGGTCCCCAAAACAGAAGATGTCCTTTTGGTAAAAATAGAGGGGCCGGGAGCTGGTATACCATCTATCATCATTTACCTGTTGTTAAAGGGATTTCTTCAAACCCCTCTATTAATCAACCAACCAGTGGGAAAAGGACATCTATGCTTGTAACAAGTTAACTGGAAACCAATTTACCAGTCACTTGGTCAGATTTTACTTTTCCACCATTTTGGATCCATTTGGGCTTCTCTGGGTTCCTTTCATGTAAAGAAGATTGGAACTTCTCAGGCAATGAGATTCACGAGATGGATAGCGTGTCAGAGAAAGAGGGAGCATGAACATGTCTGGCTTCATGATGTTGTATGGAGCATTGTTTGGATGGATTTGAAAGCAATCCTAGCCGGTGTGCGGGGCCAATCCAGTCAACTCCTTCAAATCATAATCATCATCGATCGATCGATCGATCGATCGATCGATCGATCCATCCATCCATCCATCCATCCATCCATCATCATCATCTAGTTTGTCGGCGATTGAACATCTAAAATTACCCTAAAACCTTCTATCAGGTATCAGAGACAGGCTGAGCGGCTGGGATAGAGCTGGAAAAAGAAGGCTGCGACAATCAACCATTAAAAAAAAAAAAACATTTCTGGTGGACTTGCCCAGTGGTTTTCTCACGATCACGAGTAGGAAGGTGACGCAGAAGTTAGGGCAGAAGTTAGGAACTCATGTGGGCAAAATATCAAGCATTGAAACATGATTGGACCTGAAATGTGTCCCATGTCGGTTCTCATAGTCCTACAAGTACGAGAAGATTTGGAGACCTTTGGAGACCTTTGGGGACCTTTGGAGACCTTTGGAGACATCTACTTCCAAAGAAAAGGCCCCAACTCACAACATGACCCCTCTCCAACTTGGGGCCCAGCAAATACGCGAAGATTGAGAACGTGCCCGTAATAGCGAACACTTTTTGATCCTGCGGGTCTGCTCAGCTGAGATCTGTGGATATCCAGTGGATCTGTCAGCAACGCCACGCTATCCGAATGCTACCTGGTTGGTCATGCCTGAAGCTACAGAAGAAACATCTTTGGATGGTCATTGGTAGCAACAACAAAGTCATCAGTTTCGGGTTTGGGGATAGCCAGTGGCGAAACAGTCCTTGATTCGCTTGAGTTCTCCATCAGGAAGTGCAGCAATGCAAACCTGGCCGCAACGATAGACCCTCTGCGAGTCATCCCCCGGAAAACCATCGCGGAACCAGCAAAATGATAAAAAACATGGCTGGAAGACACCTTGAAGATGTATCATCATCTTGCATCATTTTCTATCATTTTGCTGCTTGTTTCGGCATTCAAAAACACATCCTTTCACAACCCATAGCTGGGCGATGGGATTTTGATCAAAAACCAATGCATTTTTCCCATGCAACCCTGCAGCGCAGCCAGGTGACAGCAGTGATGCCAAGCAAGTTGAAAGCAGCACTTCCCACCTCAGGACCCAGCCAGGTGACTGCTTGTCAGACCGCTTTCAACATGTTTCAACCATCCCGAATCATCAAACATCTACTGTTGCGAGTCTGTCACTTTAGATGTGGAGTAATTGGAGTATAACATATTATAACTATAATAGTCCAAAGAGATCTCAAGTGGGTACAGCAAGAAAGCTTGGAATGGCTCAAACCATCAAAAGAACAGAAACATCATTTATGTCACTATGGTGCTTCTCCCTTTTAAAAATTTTACTTATCTAATTGTCTATCTGCTTGTGTTTTTTTCACGGTTTCTATACATATCTCACCTGTTGAAAGTTCTTCACCGCCGACCGCTGGGCACCCCCAGCAATGGTTGAAGCGCCCAGAGATCCGGAATAGAAATCGGCACCTTTACAGGCAAAAAACACATCATGTATATTCATGTATCATCATTTCAGGCCCATAAAAAGTACAGTACAAGGTGCCCAAGAATTTGCTTAATTGATCTTAATTGTTTATGACTGATTATGTCTATCTACTGTATTTGTGTGTGTGATGTGCGCGTTTTGGTCTACCAAACAAACTTGAGCAGGATTTAAACAATCTCTTCCCCCTGATCATGAAAACCCAACCTTATAATTAAGCAGCTAATATAGAAATCGGCGCAGATCGACCCTTTTCCAGAATTTATCATTTGTTTTGTTTTCGTTGCTGACACTGGCATGTGTACCCTCTAGGAATACAACGAATTCGGACATAGACAGACAGACAGATCTCAAAGCGCCCGCTTTAAATGGTCGAGATGACCCCGTTGCCTGTAATTTGTTTGATTTTCGGGCCCAATGAAACGAAATCCTTTCAGAGAAGCCGGATGAAAAAAGCGAACGCTTTCAACGCTCAACATGTGGAGACCCAGCCTACCAGCTCGATGATGCTCAACCTGGGCTTTTTTGGAACTGCCATAAACCCAAAATATCCCAAAATTGTCATTTTGATGGGTGGTATATTATTATATCCCCAAGGGTGGTAGCTTTATTCTTGGGTCTACCACATGAATTAACATGTTTGACTATATATGCTATCTAGGGTTTATAGTCGATGGGTTTGCAGTTGGATGGGTTTGTTAACATACCGGAAAAACTGGCAAACTATTTCCAAGGAAGTACTAAAACATTGACTTAAGCTTTCAGTTGAGCCAGAACTCGGTACAACACAATGACAGTGCCAGCACCCAGGTCAAGCCCTCTGTATGTATATAATTGCATGTATATATATAATTATATATATATGGATGTAACAGACACACAAACACACAAATATAAATATGTATATATATAATTATATATATACAGACGTATTTATTGCATGGATTTGCCTGTCCTTGCCACCCGGTCCGGTTCAGCCAAAAAAATAATTTCTGGAGCAACCTCTGCAAATCTCAAGAAGATGCCCATATTGGCCACTCAGTCACGTCTCCGTCTTAATCAACTTCAATTCTGGGTACATGCAATCCACAAATCAGAAATAAGGTCATTTTGGGACAGTTATCCTTCCAAAATGCCCCGCGGGTAAAACTTCAGAATAAACATGAATAAACCATCCCCCAGTCATCACCATTTTTATAGGATTTAAACATGGATAAACGTGGATAAACAGGTGGTGTTTTTACCATTCCCAAATGGGTACCCTCTGGTAAACTTTTACATAACTATGGGAAATCAGCATTTTTTATGGGAAAACTCACTATAAATGGCCATTTTCAATAGCTATGTAACAAATTACCAGAGGGTATACCCACATTAGAGTCCCTTTTTTCCGACATCTGGCTCGATGGCGCAGCCAGGGCACAGGATTTCCGGGGCACTGGAGCCCAGTGCCATGAGGGTCAAGTTGGCCACCGTGTCGTTCCACACCTGGTTTGATGATTGGAAGATCTTGGAGGACGCTGAGGATATCTGAGGATGATATGGATGATGAATGATTGATGACTCATGATTGATTGATGAATATATGAGGATGATGAATGATATGAATGATTGATGACTCTAATGATTGATGGATGATTATCATTGATTATCCTCCTCACTAGCAGCTAATAGCAGCTAGTCCAAAAACGTTGGTGCGACAAACATGGCAATGGGTAGATAATAACACTGCCAGGGCCAGAATGCCCCTAATTCAGAACTTGCCAGTGCTGTTTCAATTCATTTGGCCATTTTGGACTTCAACGTTTTTTAGCGAATTTTGGATATGTAATCTATTATGATTCCGATCCGAAACAGGGTTTAAGGCCATTTGGATCCATTTGGGGGATGATTCTCCCATATTCTCCCTACTTACCGTGATTTTCGCCGAGCTCGTTGTGAGGTCGCGATATTTTTTTCGGACATATGGAATATAAGTGTGTAAGCCTGTATGACCATAAACCACCAGAGATTTTGGGCATTGCTTTCTTCTGGTTGCAGCTTTTGATGAGCTGAGCCATGCTTCCCAATGAGCCTTGACCGTGACCTTTTTCTGTGTCTCTTTGTCCATAACTTGCTTCTTCACCTTCGGCAGTGCATTGGGAAACGTTGGGAAACCATGAGAACTACCCCGGCTGGATTCTCCCACCAGCCATGGTAGCAGCCACTGTCGGACAAGCAGTCTAAAATCTGGGACAGATAAACATGGAATAAGCATTCCAAAACATTCCAAAACCATCAGTGCACGTGCTCGATGTCCATGTCAGCCATGTCCCTGAATCTAAGCTTGAAGCATGTTCCCAGACTAAGGGTACCATCCTTTGGAAAAGGCCCACCGGAAAATCTGAACATATGGAGAACAAAAAACAGACAACATCCGATATTTCATGGCAAATCATTACCCTCTGGTAATTTGTTACATAGCTATTGAAAATGACCATTTATAGTGGATTTTCCCATTAAAAATGGTGATTTTCCATAGTTATGTGGCAGTTTACCAGAGGGTAAAAAAAAACAAAACCCCACGCAAAACCACCATGCAAAACATCCCTGGAAAATCGCAGTCCAGGCACTGACGTAACCTTCTCTATGGCCGACATGAAGACCTTGGACCGGTCGAAACATACCTAGGGATTAATGGGATAACTTCATAGTTTATTCCTTGGATAAGTTCATAGTTATTCAATGTTATTCATAGGATATTTTCATAGTTCTTGAATGGATAATGTTTAGTAAACTTAGCCCCCCAAAAAGATTGGGTGTGTCTGATTATGAGAGTTTGACCATCAACAATGGCGATTAAAGTGGATACTGTAGTAGTGATGTTGACTGGATACATAATCAACAATATCATAGTTGGGGTCTGAAAAAAATCGGTTTTTGACCAGTTGGAAATTGGGATGCCCCCAACTCCTCGGAGCCGGGCATCTGCAATGATGGCAACTCCCAAGAAGCAGTAGATCAAGCCCAACAAGTACAAGACGATCTGGCGCAGCATGGAGCAGCCAATGCATCTGAAGGGTCTGAAGCTTCGCTCACGGTGGAAAACCCATGCAACTGGAAGTCCACGAAAACTATTTATATAAGCGTCACTTGGACATGATTTAGGCAACGAAGGTGAAAGAACCGGAAAAGAAGCGGAAAGAAGGACATGCAGGAATGCTACTCTTTCCAATATCTCAACCTAAAAGATGAAAGTGGGAAGTCAAAAAATCATCACACTTATCTCAACATGGCTATTGCTATGGATCAAACCTATACAATCCAGGGGCAACATCCAGCCTTCAACTCCGAGGGCCACTCCTGGGGAAATCCATGGGAAATCCATCTCACTCAATGGAGATCTTTATGATGGGAGAATCATGGAGCTAAGATGGACTAAGTATATAACTATATATAACTGAAGACATCTAAAATCATCTGGTTGGTGGTTTCAACCCCTCTGAAAAATATTCGTCAAATGGGACTATTATTCCCAATATGGAAAAATAAAAGCCATGTTCAAACCACCAACCAGTAATCTACGGGAGTTTCAATGTTTCATTATGGGTCACTTCAGCCCATCCTAACGACACCTCGAAAGGACAGTCAGAGGGACAAGCAGGGGACATCATGGACAGGGAGGAACAGTGCAATGTATGACATACTGGACATCAACCTTAGTGAAGGTCCGAGTTCCTTTGGTTAAACCTTCTCTTGGGGGAACCTCTCTATTTTTCTTCTTATACGCTACTAAAAGCCACATCAAACGCAAGTTCGAATACCTTTTCTGGAATGGGGAACGCACCAATCTTAACCATCATTAGGGTCCAAAAATGGAACATGGGATGCCATAGGATACCACAGGATACTCCGGCTACAATGGTGAATCTTTAATGACAATGGCGAACATTGCCAAAGTCATGGTGATTTGAATAGTCGAGGCACTGCTTCGGCATCACCTCCCAGCGGAAGCCACAGACCACTACCACCTGCCGGGGGGATATCAACGGACTGGTTGGACATTTTGCAGGTCGTTTTTGGAATAACCCCTGCGGTTGTTTTTTATTCCCTATTCCAAACATGTTTGAACCATCTCTAGGGCCTAGACCAGGTTTTTCTTGTAAATGGTCCTCTCGACCAAGTCTGGGGAAAAAAATAATGTGGCTATTCTTTGGCGTATGATTTTGCGAGCGGGGATGGGGGTGGGATATAGATCTGCGAAATGATCAGAAATCCCAAACTGGACACGTTGGCCATTCTTGGGATGGGGAACCTCCCAATCTTAGGTCTCCTGAGTAGTCGACCAGGCTGGTTTCAGGGAAAACGCATAAGGGAACGCTTTTGCACCACTGATGAAAAACAGTCTTTCCATGTCTTTCCTGAAAATTTTCCCTTCCATTGGGAAATAAAGGAGGGTCTACCTGGTTGGCAGATTTCACGTGACAAAAACCCATCATTAAAACTTTAAACTGTAGCACAGACATGTAAGGAGACAATTCTACATGGATTCTACGTGGGTTCTACGTGGATCTGTATGTCCAAAGATCAAGTGAAAAGTATGGGTTAAGTATGACGTCACCCGATGTCACCTCTTTCAAATTGTTGGAGCTCATCATCGGGTCATGGCATCCCGTTCCACAAGTTACTTCCATTACAGTTGGTTCAATGACTTTGAAACCCAAACCCCAAATCATTGAACAAATATTGGTTTTAAACACCAAAAGACATCTCAAGAAGAAGTCTCCAATAGCAACAAAAAAACGTATCCCATGTTGTGCCAGTGGCACACCATGATCTAATTATCCTTTGTGTTTCGTGGGTTTGAACCACCAGTATGAGCAATTGGGTGATGAAACCGCTGGCACTGCAGCACGGGCCGTCTGGGCCCCACACCTTTCTCACAGATTTTGGGTTCGTCTGTGACGTTCCTCGGTTCAACGGTGTGCAGTCGGTGCACTGCCTTCTCTCGGAATCAAGTATGGATGAAACTATTCCCTCTTTACAAACAACAAGGCGACAAGGAAAATCGGATTGATAACATCGTACACCTCTGAAAATGGGATTTGATATATAATCTAACGTCACCTCATGGGGGAATATGATGATTCGTGTTGACACCAAGCCGTGGATTTGGGAACACCGATATACCCATTACTGTAACATACCGTTTAGACAAACCCAAACCTACACGGAGCCGCCACAGAGATCCATTCACAATGGCTGCAATAATGGGCACATGCAAACATACAATAAAAAAACTGGCAATAAAAACATTAGTGCTGCATATATGCGTGTTTACGTGTGTATACTGTATATATTACATAATATGAATGCCATGCTTATTATGCTAATATATACTTCATCGAAGGAAGTTTAGAAGTGAAACTTCCGACAATATGGACAGTTGAAAAGCAGAGGTGAGAAGAGTCAGAAGAGACAAGATCAGAAGAAAGAAGAGGTAGATGCGCGAAAAGATAGGAAA
>Ga0126342_10004278_pt1 | contig 24254 bp, 21 predicted proteins | sample Cyp1metagenome_FD_92528 | JGI IMG/M metagenome (GOLD analysis project Ga0126342, IMG submission 92528) | Coral microbial communities from Lord Howe Island, Old Settlement Bay, Australia - Cyphastrea 1 metagenome | ecosystem: Host-associated > Invertebrates > Cnidaria > Coral ...
ATCAAAAAGATCAAAATTTGATCACTTTTAAAGACACTTTTTTTATAGCAAAAAAAAAGTTACAAAAAGTTAGCTAAGAAGTTATGACTTAGTAACTGGGATATAACCCTAGGTTATAACCCAGTTACTAACTTTTTTTGGCACCATAGTAACCTTTCTCTTCTCTCTGCCTCTGCCCTGCTCTGCTTTTCATCTGTCCATATTGTCGGAAGTTTGACTTCTAAACTTCCTTCGAATAATTAGGTTATGATAGTGAATTCCCATTTCATGGCATTTTCATGCTTATTCTTCCCCTGTTGCATCCCTGGGATCGTCAAGACGCAGAAATGATCGGGGAGAAACGATGCTTCCGCATGAAGATGTTACTGGCCCACTGGCAGAAAAAGTGGCGAGAAGAACCAAGAATTGCAGAACTTCGAGAACCAAACCGCGACGCAGACCCCGCTGCTCCTCCGAGAGATCTTAGCGGTGTGATACCGAGTGGCTACAGACTTATTATTCTCTCACGGGGGTTGCGCCAATTTACTGGAACTCCTCTGTCAATATGATGAACTATATAATACTATATATACTATACCATATGTTCCCGTAGAATCTCCTCTCACCACACAAAAAATGAGGCTAACATTCCACCATTCATGGCATAGCTTATCCAGCTTAGAATAACTTATAACAATCACATTCCCACAGAATCTCTAACTTTTGCGGGTTGAACCAATCACCTATCCCAATGTTTATCAATCCTCAATTGAGGTACCTGCAATATCCTGAAATATTTCAATCGAACCATCAATGTCAAACGTCATTTGTATTGGCTCAACCCATTTGAATTCCCATAAAAAAAAGTTCGCTAAACTGAAAATTAGCTCCCGATTCTTCTGGATGAAAATCCCATTTTTTGTTGGTTGCCCATGGTGGAAAATCCCACAAAAATCCATCAACAGGCGACCTCAACGCGGTGTGCTCCTTCGGTCCGTTGGCCAACGCCTGGTACGGCTACAACCGTGTGGGTGCCGATGACTCCGTGCCTTGTATCATATTTAAGTGACAAAAACCATGGAAAACGATGAAAAATCACTGAAAATCATGATTTTTTAAGAGGTAAATCATGGAAGAATTATTTTTTGGAAGGGGCGAATTTTCTATAGCTATGTAAAATTGCTGAAGGGTATATTGATGAGGGTGTGAACCAACAAAAATGTTGGTTTTTACCTCAGCCATCGCAAGTGGGTACCACAATACAAATCATGGGGGTTTGGCGGGCTAAGTCTCAGAAAATGTCATATCGACAAGAATTCTAGTGATTTGCCACTCAAACCGGAAAAATGATCCACATTTTGTAATGTTTGAACTCCAAACTTTATTTGTGTTTCACTTGTGAACCTCCCAAGTTGTCTGACACTCAATGGTCAGGCGAACGTCAGTCCGAGAAGCGAGGCGTGGCGTTGGGAATTATCATCATTTGTTAACACAAGCCAATATAAACAATTATAAACATATCAACCCATGTATGTGGCATATATGGCATTCCCGGTTGGTGTCATTATTGCATTTATTTACCCACTGTTTGAGATGAGTTTCCGGAGATGGTTGCTGATTTTTTTGGATGTAGGGAGCGACCCCCAATGGCCAATGTCGCCATCAAAAGGGGACCATACTTGTGTGAAAATTGTGAAATGTTGGAGAGTCACAGATGTAAATCAACTATGAATGGAGAAATGATGAGAAATGTGGATGTAAAATGATGTAAACAACCAAGAGTACAAAGGAAAGTGAGAAGTCTTCGAAACAGGAACGGCAATCGCAACAGACTAAAATATCAGAAATTATCACTAGTTGATCAAAATCCCAATGAAACAGTCAGTATCTGCAGGATTTTGATGTGGGCGTTGACGGGCCGCTGCTATTGTTGCTTTGGGTAGAAATTGGGTAAGACCAAAAATGGCATGATTCTGCAAAAAAACAGCCAGCAATGGTGATATATACATATATATTATTGCTGTTATATTATATAATATATATATAGTTATATTATTTATATATATATATAAGGTGAATATATATATATATAGTATATATACATGTCATATTCCCCATACCAGCAATATCCCATGGATTGTTAAATAACAACCAGAAAACATACCGACGAAGAAACCGACGGTTGGATTGTCAAAGGTCACGGTGGATTCTTCGAGGCGACGATCTTCCATGGATGAGGATGGCCTTTTGCGGCAAAGATGACCATAAAATGAATTAAGTATTGGGTGCACCACATTAGATCCTTCCCCCATTGAAAAACAACCCTGTTTTGGTAGAGGATAAGAAATACAAGACCACACCGGCCCCAATGGTTTTTTCCTGAGGGGACAACATATATCTATCTGGTTGATGGTTTGGAACATGAATTTTATGACTTTCCATTCAGTTGGGAATGGAATAATCATCCCAACTGACGAATTCCATCATTTTTCAGAGGGGTGGCTCAACCACCAACCAGTTAAGCTCAAAAATGGTGGATGTTTTTTTGAATTGATCTGAAAAAAGATGAAACATGATTAAATGCTGGGAATTATAAATGGAATGATTTGTGAGGATTTATCATGATTTATCCCAACAACTATGGATGATGTTCGGGAAACAAATGCTGCGAATGGGATCTAACGAAGGGATATGCGCATGCTAGCGCGATGGGGATTAGACTAAGCACTCATGGCGATACAATTGGATGCAATGGGCATATCACCAAGGATTAGGGATGATGAAAGTGAGGTTACCATCTGGTTATGACTAACATAGCCATGGAAAATCCCAACCATAAATGGAGGTCTATAGCTGGGAAAATAATCTGTAAATGGGCCATTTTCCATGGCGAACTGTTAAATAACCAGAGGGTAATTCCGATTGAAATGGGAGGTTCCCCCGTTCTTGGACAAACGCTATGGCGATGGCGTCTGGTGGCTACTCTTGTTGATTTGATTGTTGCCAAACGTTGGAAACCGACCACGTAATAAGGGCACTTAGCAACAAAGCCCCAGGCTAGGAATCAGCATCACTATGTGAGTGAACCTTAAAATGATGGAGTTTACCCTCTGGTAAACGTTTACATAACTATGGAAAATCACTATATTTAATGGGTAAATCCACTATAAATGGTCATTTTCAATAGCTATTTTGACATAACCAGAGGGTACTATTTTTGTGACCCAGACATGCCCTAATTCCGTACGATAAGTCAAAGTTGGCGCCGACTTCAGCCACGGTGAAGAGACAGTCGGTGTATCATTGCTGCCAGTGGCTTGTTTCAGTTTGATTACCCTCTGGTAAACTAACAGTTTGCTATTGAAAATGGCCATTTATAGTGGATTGAATTCTGGTCAATTATCAGGAATGACATGAAATTCTGGAATAATGATGGAATAATGATTGTCATTGATAATTTCAATTCCTAACTGTCATGGGTCTTATTTTTGTGTGCATGAAATCCCATCATTCCCCATCACGTTACGTGGGCAATCTCCAATTTCATGGCCATGTGGAGTGTTTTTCTCCACCATTTCACCATTTCTCCCGAGCCGATGCAAAAAAGAATAAATATATCCCATGATCATCCCAATATCCTATTTTTTGAACAAAATAAAATCGGTTTAGTTCTGTTAGTATCCCTATAATAGGGATACTACACAAAAATTACTATAATCTGGCAATAATCCCTAGTAACAGAACTAACCGATTTTCATCCCAATTGTCAAAAACTCCTGGCAATAATTACATCCCATCTGTTTTGTCCCATCTGTCTGGGTAAATTATAACGACCTCACTGTTCTCCCTCACTGGAAATCATACTTAATAAGCGAAATCATCCCCAAATGGCCCAACAATTCAGGTTAGTGAAATATGTTCTAAAATTTACCCAGATCTGTTCTCCCTATCCCAGGAGTTGCTGCCCTTTCCGCAGACCAGGGCACCCTGCTTCCCCAAGCGTCTCCAGACGGATCCCTGTGGCGCCAGCGTTTCTGGACTCGGACCGAGCATTTGAAAAACCATCGTTTCTATGGCGGTGAATTCTAGAAATCGGCCATGAAAAATGGTGAAAAAATATGGAAACTCGAAGTTAGTGGTGATGATGATATGATATTGTAAACATAAGAAAACAAGAATTGGTGACTTTAAAGGTTCTGAACATGTTCCCAATGTTAAAGGGAATTAAAATGTTCCCAACTGAATATCATGGTGTTTTCATGATATTTCGAGAGGAATACCGTGGAGATATACTCCAACCAGCTTTGGGGATATCGGGGGTGGAAAATCGAGCGTTTAGGAAAAATTTGGCTGAAAACCGAGGACATGCCAGGTAATGGGTAGCCAATTTCTGTGGGTGATATGAGGTTTATTGAGCTTTGCTTGAAGTCGCCATCGATGATAGAGCTCCAAAAAGTTGGAAAATGTGTTTTGTCTTTGGAAGGTGATGATCCTAGTGACCAGCTTTCCAGATGTCGGTTTCGCTGCTTTCGCCGCCAGGACGTTTCAAGCGGGAACCCGCCCTGGTCAGTGGCTTTCTCACGTCCTTTTGCGAAGCTTGGCAATAGTGATTGCGCAGAAAATGCGGGGATGTCCTGCAGATCTTCGTGCCTAGCCTGGCCTAAGAATGGGCACCTGATGATGTGATGATCTCCCGAGTTTGTGTTATCACAGAAGGTCAAGGTCCGATGCCCTGAAAAATGGACGCGTTTTTTGAATGGCCCCAAGATTGGAAATCTAACATCAAACCTGAATAATGAAGCCTTATTGATATTGAAAATACGTTAAACATGGTTCTTTCTTTCTAGCAACTGTATGCAAATGAAGGGCCGCCAGGCGGTTGGAGGAGACTTTATTTTTTGTCCTATCCTCCCTTGCACCCAGGATGGATAGTGAAATTCAACTAGGACCACACAAAGTGTTGGCTGTACCCTCAGTTCTATCTTACTTTTGGATGCGGGGTAGATGTTACACATCAACGGAAATGCGGGAATTTCACTGAATAGCCAAGTAGTTCCTTTCATCATTTGCTAACAACTGAAAACGGGTTTAGGTATAGTTCTGGCTGTTTGAAGGTCATAGGAGACGTTATTAAATGATTTGAGTAAAGGTCACATTCGATTCCTCTGTCATGGATGCGTTGTCTCAGGGAAATGTCAACTGAAAGAACGCGATTTTCTTCCCAAGTCCAAGTCTTAAGAATCACAAGTGGATAAACCATGATAAACCTTACTTAAATGCGGTGTATACTTTCTTGCCAATTTGATGGAAATACAGCTACCCTCTGGTAAACGTTTACATAACGAACTGGAAAATCACCATGTTTAATGGGAAAACTCACTATTTCTATGGCCATTTGGTATCTACAAACCAGCTCAAAAAGTTTGGTGATGAAAATGCTGACACCCAGGAAATGGTGTGGCCGAAGTTGTCAGGCGGCTTCGGCACCTAGTTCTTTCTTGGGGTACCTGGAGTGAAAGTGGGATGGTTTAATGTGGTTTAATGTTGAGAATGACCGCGAATGGCCATCAAAATGCATTAAACCACATTAAACCATCATGTGTTTCTGATCTTCCTCGACCAACATCTGCAGTTGTTGGGTTCGCGGGGTCTCAAAATCTGACCGCATTTGTCAGAGTTGAGAGCTGTAAGGAAAGTTGTGTGAAAGTAAACGTAAGCTGATAGAAGCTGCCGAAAAGGTAATGACATTGTTAGAAAGTGACGCCCAATTTCGATTGACTCTGCAAGTTTTCATTGCCTAAATCACTTTCAAACAGGATAAACAGGGAAATATATGGCAACAGGATGAAATACGATGGAGTTTCATGGAGTTTTGCAGCATGTGCTTTGCAGTGCCATGTTGGTCCCGTATGCCTCACAAAAACACCACAAGTTTTCCACCGGAGCATGTCCTTTGGCAGCTCCATAGCTGGAAAATCCCTGAGCTATAGCTGGGAGGTTTAGCTGGGAAGTTCATCTACTGCTTGGTGGCTTGGAACATGTTTTATTTTCCATTTCATATATGGGATGTCATCCTTCCCATTGACGAACTCCATCATTTTTCAAGATGGTGAAATAGCACCACCAACCAGTAAATGATGAATATATCTTGTTTTTTTGTGGCGATGTATAACAGCCACCAAACTACCCCATATCGGCGGAGCATTAGTTTGACGGCAATGAAGGTCGCTGGGATGATCGAATTCATATCCAGGGTGCTGTTCATTATTCCACCCTTGGCCATTCATACTCTTTTTCATCATGGATCCACCGTTGTTCGGAAAATCCCCGAGGTGTCCAACTTGAAAAAGCACGACTGGGATAGTCTGTGGGAATGGCTCAACACTATATACGTGTACCATCTTGTACCATTATATGCCCCAAAAAAACAAACCCTCGCGCCATCAGCCAGGCGCAGTGCAAAAGCTCATGGACGAACGTGTCCAAGAGGCGCTCCTGTCTGAAAAATGATTAAAGCAGGTTTTAACCTTGGTCTATGATTCTTGAGGGGTACTCCCCCAAACAGTCATAATCCGGTACTTCTATGGTGCCCCCCAATTAAACAGCCGTTTGTGGTTTGGTGCGGTTGACATTATTAACAATGGATCAAGCGAAAACTGGTGAGTTGGGCCCCTGGGAGAAAAATGAATCTAAGCAGCAATGAGACAGAACATATATATAAACTAGCATGAACAATAGATATGTCGTTGAAATTCAGTGTTTAACCAAGCCACATGCTGACATTATTAAGTGGATAAACCAACTGGTGATAGGGGTGCCCTCAAATTGATTGGTGATTTTGCATTTGGAGACAAACTTTAATTTCTGGCAGGAATGGGTCGTTTGGACCTGCCAGTGTCTGTGCTTGTCGCGGACAATATCGCCATTTTATGTTAGTTTGTCGAAAAACACACCTCCCACTCAAAGTAGTTCCACCTACAGGTCTGGCGGCTTGCCGTGACATCCTTTTTTTTGAAAATCACATAAGATCGCATAGATCCCTTTCACATGCCATAAACTTCTCCAGTCGCTCTAGGCTCTCAAGGTTGCCATTTTGAAGCTTCCAGAGTCCATGCGAGGTACGGGATTTTGGAAACTTGTGGGATTTCACATGATTTCACTTGTCACCAAACATGTGGACTTCCGCAAGCAATTTATTGCATTGAAATTCAACAAAAATTCGTTGAAAAGTTTGGGAAACAATGGCCCAATGGCAGTTGAACGATCAAAACTTGAGTCTCATCGAATCGACTTTCCAAACAGCCAGCATCCCCATCGGACCAGTATCCAATCGACTTGCTGTTTGAGACATATATCATGGTTAGGATTCAGGGAAATAATCCCCTTTTATGGCCCAACAATTCAGGTTAGTGAAATATGTTCTAAAATTTACCCAGATATATGTCCAATTAGTGTCCACTGTTCATTGGTTCCATCCCCAGCTGTGAAAATGTGTTGTGTTTGGTGTTGCTGGGTGGCAAAATAGTCCTTGGTTTTCACCAAGGTTTTCTGCCCGGCCGTTGGTCAAAGTCAAAGTTGTGTTTTTCTTGATACTTATCAGCACATAATATATATATATATATATATTATATTATATTATATTATATTATATTATATTATATATATAATATATATAATATATAATATATATATATATATATAATTAATATAATATAATATATATATATATATATATAATATAATATAATATATATATATATATATATAATATATTGGTTTCAAAACCAGACTGCCAGACATGTTTACTGTATCTTTTTCTAGTCAAATTTCTCCTTCGTGTGCGTCTTTCTGCCATACTTTCCCGCTAGAGTCATCCTGATTAAGTATTGAATCTCATCATTTTGAGTCCCATATTTGGGTGACAACAAGAAATGGATTGAAATGGTTTATTTCATATTCGCAACGGTTTTTTTTTCCATGGTGCAACTGTTGTCGAGGTGAAGTGCACTACAACATCAGCTTCGGCGTGGGGGCTTCCCAGATCCCGAGTAAACTCGGTGTCACCCACCGTGGTGAATTGGTCATGAACTATCCATGGTTTTGGGAGAAACAAATGGCTGGTTGGTGACTGGAACCATAGAATTTTATGACTTCCCTAAGAGTTGGGATGATTTTTTGAAAAATCTGACTTTCACTCCATCATTTTTTCAGGGGGGTTGTTTTACCAAACCACCAAGCAGATGAGGCATGGCACCATGGTCGGGACCTTGGCCCAGGACTCTGCACCCATCATCAAGGATGTCTACAGTTGGCGGAAGCACCCGTCGCACGGCAGCAATGTCTACACTTGGGGAAGCACCACAGTTGGATTAGACCATTGTTTTCTGATTTATGGTCCTTTATGGTCCTTAAACTGCTAGCAGTTTTGCTGAAAACTTGGAGAAGTTGCGATATATAAACCCATTCAACTGATATTCATTCCAAGCGAGCATGGTTGTATGCCAATCTATCTACTTGGAGGGCCCTTTGTTGCAGGTACATGGATTATTTGTGCATTTCTTCTCAGGTTCTGAATGTGTCCAATGCTGCTAATGATTTGGGTAGTCAAGCGGATGTCCATGTGTTAATTATTGTTCACAACTATGTTGTGCAGAATCTTGATGTTTATTTTCAATCAAGATATTATTTTTACGGATGTGCCAGTTTTTTTATGATCAAACAATCAAAATACAACTGGTTGGTGGTGTCAAACATTCTTTATGTTCCATAATATATGGGATAATCCTTCCAATTGACGAACTCATATTTTTCAAGATGGTTATTGCACCACCAACCAGACAATCAAGAGACTCGCAGAGTCGCAGTCTCATGTTGAAGTCCCCGGGAGAGGCACATTGCACTGCTCAGCTGCCACATAAATCCTCAGAACATTCACCTTCTCCGATCGTTGTCACCTTGTTGGAAAAACCTGTGTTTGCTCATTGCCCGCCCTTGGCATCTCCATGTTGCCCCAAGATTTTCTTATATTTTCTTAATCATAATGGTTAATAATCTATATATTATATAGTATAATATGATATAATATAACCATTATTAACCATTATTAACCATTATAATGCTGTCCCCATTTTGGTTATTTTCTCAGGTGCGTGAAGGATGGCATCGAGGTCTGCGGCAAGATGCATTGGGATGCCAAGGTCAGGGGAGCGTGACAGCCGAAACGTGGGATACCCGGCCTGGTAAACATTCACAGTTTGCGAACTTGAAAATGGCCATAGAAATAGTTGATTTACCCATGAAAAATTGTGATTTGCCATAGTTATGTAAACGTTTACCAGGCCGGGTATTCATGATACTGTCTGGGTAAATTATAACGACCTCACTGTTCTCCCGAGCCCTGGAATCATGGTTTTTATAGGGAAATCATCCCAAAATGGCCCAACAATTCAGGTTAGTCAAAGATGTTCAAATTTACCCAGAGTGGAAGATGATTTTGCTCGTAGAGCAATCCATGGAAAAAACAGTGTTTCTTCTAGGAATCCCCCCTTGACCGTTACCAACTGGTGCAGGATTTGCCATGAACATGTGGCTAATGAATATCAGACTTCACTTTTTTTTGGAGAAACCCACCATTTTCTGGGGACATTTTCTGTGAATAGGGTTATTTTTTACGGGGATCAGCACCACAATATATGAATTTATATCATGGGGATGTACCTGGATACAACAGGTATATAACCAACATAATATAATATATGATATATGGGTTTGGTTGAAATTGGAAAAGACCCGGAAGATTGCCATTTTCAGTGTGGGATTGTAAGAGGCGTTAAAACCATCGAAATTGAGAGCACGCTAATTTCAAACAAGACAAAAAAGGGACACCAATGATATGAAGCTATGAACGAAGGAGATTCGAATAGACTTGGATCTAGATGGATGGTGCCAACTTAAAAACTATCTATATTTGGATCCTTGGTTCATCAGGAATTGGTAATTTCGGAATCGGGATATGCAGTACAGGGATGCAACCAACAGGGTATCTAAGCTGGGCGATAAGAATTTAGGAGATGACATGAGATGACACATGGGCAGCTCCCATAAGAATTGTTTGTTGATATCAGAAGACATCCGAATTTTGGCCAGGGTTTACTCTTGGGCGAACAGAATCTTTCACCCCATCCCATGATTCATCCCAGATAACTGAGATAACCCCATCCCCAAAAGAAATTCTTGGTTATACATATCCCATTCAATACAATTACTGGTTGGTGGGTTCAAACATGAATGGATTATTTTCCACTTCATATATGGGATGTCATCCGGAACCCATTGACTCATATTTTTCAAGATGGTTATTGCACCACCAACCAGGTGAAATACCTATAGAAACTGCTTGGTTCTATACCCAGGTAGACATGCAGTTGGCCATTGGTCCTCTAAACTTTGGCATCGATCGAATTCTCATCGATGGTGCGGGGGTCCAGGATGGCCAGGTGCGTGTCATGCGTTGCTTGGAGTCAGGATAGAAATCATCAATAACCATTGGACCAGTTCGACCATTGGAAAAAATTGCCATCAATTGCCCATTGCTAGATTTAAGCCCTACACTTAGTTTTGGGATGTTTTGGGGGCTTAGATGATGAAATGAGCCAAAATCCAGATTGGATTCTGAATGAAAGTCAGTACACCAACCATAAGACACCACCTTGACTCATTGGGCACGATTTCTTGATAGAGTTGCAATATGTTGCAATGCATGGTTTGCTTCAGAGCTGGTGGATGGCATTTCTCTCGAAGATTGATTAAATTTATCCCCTAGTGATGTCCAACATGCCGCAAATGAAGCCCTGCTGAAATCATTTGGATCCATTGTGATCTATTCAGTCTTGTGACCGATTTGGAGGAATTTGATGTTGGAATTAGTGGAGCTGGATGGGATCCAGCTGTTGGAATCGCTGTCCTGGTCCATCCCTGTAGAGAGAGTCTCCAAGTCCACGCGATCGGACGCGGTGAATTTTTGTTTTTGGCGATTCAAGTCCAGATGGATGTGGGTCAAAATGGAAAACCTAGGGGACCACAGATGTTAGTCTAGTTTAGTATTAACCATCCAATTATTGGGGTACCTAATTTTGACCCATACCCAGGTGATATCCAATGTGGTCCAATATTGCCATGTGACCATTTTCTAACTGTCGAGGCGTGGGCTGCATCATCTTTCGGCCGCTCATGGACCAGGCCAAGGATCCCGGCGTCAACCCAATGCCTGTCCCAATGACTTACGATTTTTATGGATAGGATTCCAACAATCCCCCAAATGGTAGTTATTTATTGGTGTTACCCTCTGGTTATTTAACAGTTTGCCATGGAAAATCACCATTTTTAATAGGTAAACCATCTATAAATAGGCCATCTATACCATGGCTATGTTACATAACCAGAGGGTAACGGTTTCTCACATTTTTGGGGGGTCAATAACCCATGGATTTCCATGATGGCCTATCGAGTTTCTCCATCTGTAAAGTCAGATTTCCAGAGTTTCTTCTTAAAAAATCCGTTCAAAAACTAAGAAATCCAAGAATCTTCAAGAAACCCAAAAACCCACAAAAACTCTAGACCTTTGCCACCAAATTCAACGGCTAAGGCCCCCATCCTGGGTGGTTTCCACCTCTTCTACTGCAGCCCTCCGAAGCTGCGCGTGGGGTTGACGGGTTTGGGCGGCATCACCAGGCAGGGAACCGTCATGGGGACGAACAGTTCCGAACAGTTCCTATGTGGATGTCTTCAATCACAAGTAAATCGATAATAAAACCAATGTTTGATGGTTTGCACCCGTCGAAATGGAAAATTCAGAGTTTGTGGATCCTATTGTTTTACAATAAACATTATTGCTTTACTACCAATCATATCTGCGTAGGAAAATGTCACCGAACTGTGTCAGGTGGGCTGCCGTGGATGACAAGGTGGATGTTGTTGCTGTTTTTGCATCGGCCTATGAAAATGATGATTTGATATACCCTCTGGTAAACGTTTACATAGCTATGGAAAGATCCACCATTTTATTGCTGGGTAAATCCACTATTTCGACTGGGCCATTTTCAAGTTCGCAAACTGTGAATGTTTACCAGGCCGGGTAAGATTGGGTGCACATAGCGTATATCTCATTTTCGCACAAACCGTCACAAACCCATGTGTTCATTTTTGTGATGGAAAGGAGTCAAAGTTGTGAACAGTTGTCTCATCTATTCAATTCTTTGAAAAGTTTCGGTTGGATCATAGATATCATAGTCAAGGGTGTTCACAGTTCACAATGTGAATACTGCCATCCTGCGAGATTTTTCAGACTTGGGTATGGTTTCTAGCACTCACCATAGACATGTGTTTACGTGTTGTTTACTGCCCAAAAGACCCAAGCTTCACATGCCTCACTAAAGATAGATGACTCTCATGACTCCCAAGGTCAGCGAAATCATGGCAGAAGCCTTCAAGATGGTCCCTCGAACTGAACGTGGTCCCTATTGAACTATTGTGTAATGTCAGGGATGAAGCAAAAAAAACCTGGTATTACACAATAGGGGACCATCCCTGAACATAACTAGGAGATATAAAAAAGGTACCTATTGTGTAATACCTTGATTGTTTCTTGATCTGAGTACCTTGATATCCCCTAGTTCATGAACTGGGAGGTTGTGAAAATCCTGGCTTGACCTTACTTGATGGGGTGTCCTGGCTTACCAGTTCTTCGTTGATTGGTGAGATTTGTAGAGTTTTCGGGATCCAGCAAGGCATTTTACCATTGATGAAGATATCGAAGATATCTAAGATATCTGATAAGATTCACATGAATTCACGACCAATGTTTAAAAAATATGTGGCTTACCCCCAACTGCCCAACTGCCCAACTGCCCAAAACCCTTGGCACTAAAGGATTGGAGGAACTGACTGGAGAGTTGAGGACTTTGATGATGCCTATCTCGCCCTATACGCATGGTTACATCACAATGTCACAATGTTTGTTGTATATACACATTTGTGTCTATTATATACATATATATGATTATATATGACATTTAACATATATATATATATATACATACACCTAACTATAAGTGTATATGTATAATCCTAATTTTATATCATTATCATTTCCGGTGAGATTCCATTCCCGGTGAAATCTGCAGGCCGACAGGCTGCGGGTTTGGTTTTTTTTTGACCCAGTCTAAGATACGTATTGTTCATGTGGGAATGACTATGGATGAATATCAAAATAGTGTATTTATCCATACAAAATACTGTAATTTTGTTCATGTGGATGAATTAGCACTTATAGAACCATGTGGATGAATATGAAATGAGAAATAGAAAATACAAAATAAGTGGTAATTATTCATGAACTGACCCTAAAATGGTAATTAAACAATACAAAGTTATTGCTGATCCAATGTTTTATGCTTTATAACGTTGCCAGTTATCCCCAGTGTTCATGGTTTACCTCCATCTTCTGTTTCCCACAAGGTAATGGTCTTGCCTCAACGCATGACACAACGTTGCTGGGCCGTCATGGCTCTGGGGCTGCGGGTTGACCATGCAGAGGATCGCTCGTGTCACTCATGTCCAGATTAGGAAAATTCCGAATGCGCCTGGACAGGTAAATCTAGTTTTCGCATATTTGGGCAAAACTATCCCAAGTAAACCATGTTTTTTACAGGAAAAAATCGGTTGCAAATTCACGGCTGCCTCAACCGTTCAAGATCTTTCAGTTGGTGGATGAATCAGCGTACGGATCTTGGCAGCTTTTTACGTGTGAGGCTTTGCCAACACCAAAATCGAAGATATGCCGGACTTCCGCTGCCCACCGCCTGTGGGCGTGCTACAGGTGAAGGTGCGGGCGACCGGAGTCCACAACAGAACTGCTGGTAACATCTGGTGACCCAAAAGGTAGATGTTTTCCATGATTTACCGATTTACATCCCATATATTTCTGGTGTTTTGGGGTACAAACCAGAATATTTGCTACTGTTATTTCCATGTTTGCTCCATACAACTTCTGCTATAGTTCTTTCTATGTTTCTTGCATGAATCTCATGTTTTGACCATTAGATAATTGGATCTCCATAATTTTGCTGATAATCGAAACAATCGATAATATGAGTGTGTGAATATTTAACACCACTATTAGTTGATATATGATTTCTGATGATTTGCGATGGTGCAGTGCAGGTCCTCGGTGCCCGAAATCTGCCGGGCGTGGACTTGGGCTTTGGCGGACGTACCAGCGACCCGCAGCTTGGAAAATCCATGGCGACCCGGGGTTGAATCAAAAAAAGTTGGATTTAGTGAGATTTGGTTGGATGCAAAGAGATTGTCTAGGGATTTCATAGGGATGTAATGGGCATTTAATGAGGATATTATTATTATATATAATTATATATGATATGGAGATTTACTACTGGGATAGTTTGTTGTGGTTTCTTTCGGATTTAATGGGATATATAATCAAGAGTCTGATAGATATTGTTGGTGATTTCATGGTGATTTTAGTGAGGTTCTAATGGGATATATTGAAATTTTACTTGGATCTAATGGGATACATAATCAACAATCTGATATGGGTTTGTCTGAAAATGGTTGGTATACCCATAAAATGGCATGGTGAAAAATGATGAAGAATTAGGAGATTAAGGCCTACCCTATTTTCAGACACCCCCATATAGGATGTGGTTGTTCAATGTTCTTCACATACATATACATTAATACCAATGTGTATGTAAGCATATATATATATATATTATATATATATTATATATATCACTTGCTTTGATACAACTTTTGATATGTCCCCAACCATTTGGCAATGTTCAACTCATAGAGAAAGGGCTGGTCTCAGATGGGAGAAGACACCTTTGTTCGGTGTGCATTCTGGCACAAACGAGGTGTGCCACACGTTAAATTAATGAAGTACAGTATATTTTGTTTGTTTGCAATCAGCACAAAACCATTGATTGCCATGGGAATAAGCTTCGTTTTTGGTGGTCAAATAAGATACCATTTGCTGGTAAAATTCCGTTTTAGTATATGTTAATTCTCTCAAATTCAATAATTATGCCATGCATTGCAGTTTTTCCCCGTGGAAGTCATCCAAATGTTGATTTAGAAATCCATATTAATCAATAAAATTTCCCCAGTGTTGATTGTTGAACTCCCCATTTACAGACCCTTCAGTCACCCATGTTATGTTTGGTCATCGGTTTTGTACTCCCAAACATATTATCATTATTGTTCCATTGTATATCCCCATAGAATAGTTGGTTTTATACCTCCGTTGTTGGTTCCCCATAAATTTCTTGATATTCCAAGTCTTAGCCACATTTAAGTTACAAATCCCCATCAAATCCCCATAGCGTTGCCCCAAAAAATCCCACAGAATGTTGCCCCAAAAAAATCGCCGAGGTATTGCACTGTGACTGTGGGAGGTCGCACCCTTCGGACCTCTTCATGCTCAAGGTGCCGCACATGGTTTCCACACACAAAATGGGGGTATCATTGAAGGTTTCCTACGCCATGGTACCCCAAATGGATGGTTTATTATCTATGGAAATCCTATGACTGTAAAATGAATGAACTGGGGGGTACTACAATTTTAGGAAACCACATATAATGGGGATATCCCAAGATTTCTATAGAGTATAGTGATCAATAGCCAGAGTAAACTACCATCAGAAAAGCATAGAAAAAAACATATAGTATGATGTATGGATCTATTTGTCTACCATCTAATATAGGGATATATGGGTTTTTTTCCTGCTTGGTGCTTTCAAACATGACTGGATGAAATTTTCCATTTCATTGAAATGGGATGTCATCCCAACCCCATTGACGAAGTCATATTTTTCAGGGGCCACTGGGGATGGATCTGTCATCTACCATGCACGACGATTTTCATACCATTTTCGCTCGCGAAAATTGGTTGTGTTACTTAAAATTAGGTATACATAGGTATACCAGGTAAATACCATGGTATACCCATGGTATACCCATGAAATAGCAGCCATGTTAAACTGGAAAATCTTGGAAAAACGAATGAAGAGGATATAAAAGGATGATAATTCGAATGGGATGGGGTACCACATTACTATGATTATGCACATTACTATTGGTAGGCCTTTTACAGTGTGAAAAAATCGTCAGGGGTTAATCATCAAAACTGCGGATGTTGCCATTAAAGATAACAATTTGCACCATCAAAAAGTGTAAACATGCGGAAATTAAAACAGACAAACAATACAAAATAACCGGCATCTTGACCACAAAGAATTTGAAGTCAAAGAACATGGGAAACTGGAGAGTGGATTGAGGTGATACATTCTGATACATTCTGATTCATGATATGTGGATGACTCGGGTATTGGTGATGAAATGTGATGAATCTGGAGCCATCTGGGGCCACTGGAGCCAGGACTTTGAAACCCGATTGGAGCCAGGATCCGGCCCTGGTCTTTCTGGTGTACCACGCCTCTCAGCTGACTTGATTGTGTCACAGGGGGTCCCTAAAATGGGTCCAAAAACTTCAGAAATGAGGTGTTGATGGTGTTGGTAGTGTGAGTTTAGTGTGAGTTGATGGACACCCAATTTTTTGGGGGGAGGTGACCATCCTTTTTGATTGAATATCCAACTTTGTCAGCAATAAATTCATGTTTCGCGGGGTCTGGTCATAGGTACATTCATGATATTCATGTACATTCTCATCATTGGTGAGTTTGTGCTTTATGGGTCGCTGGTCCATGGTGTCTTCGTGTCTTCCACTTACATCCCTGGTCCATGTTTGATCCCTTTCCAGACTTTCTTGGGGATGGGTGGCAGCATGTGGCAGCAGTTTCGTTACCCACCATGGATGGGAAGGTGAAAATTGAACCCAAATTCTTAGCCCTATTGATGATATTCATGCATATGTCATGATGTGATTGGATGGGATTGGATGTGATTGGATCTGCGGCTGAATGTATAATGGTATGGTTTGATTTGGTATGCCCTGGTGTGATACTGGTCCATGACACCTCCATATCTTGAGACCAGGAACGTCAGGATTTGAAGCTTCAGATTTTTGATGAAAATGTCTTGAGACAGGACCGCTACTTCCGCTGTGGAATCGGAAACCGATGGGTTGGGTGGGACATGGGATAAAAAGTTTAGATGTCACCATGCTGAATAAGCCATCTAACTAGGCATATACATTAGCACAGATATTCTCACATATATATATATATGTATATGTATATAATATATTTTTATATATATACATATATACACATAGATATATATATAGTATATAATATATAATATAGTATAATATAATATAATATTATATAATATTATATAATATTATATATATATTTGCATATGTGTGTACATATGTATATAATATATTTATATATATGTGATTGTATGTGTATGTATATACATATATGTATATTATGTAAAGCTGGGATTTCCTTCATAAGATCCCCAAGAAAAATCGAAGTTTAATGGGGTTTAATTGGATTTGATTGGGGGGTTATAGTTGAACAAATCCTGAGATGTATATAATGTAATACATATATATATATATATATATTATTATTATTATTATCATTATTGTTATTATTATTATTATTATCATTTCTATTATTTCTATGATTGTTATATATATATACTACAATAGACTATAAATTATCAAATCACCGCGGTAGGACATCCAACTGGCCGAGCTGCCGCGCCGCATCCGCAGCGTGGCGGACCTGGCGGCCAAATGTGGCGAGGCGCGCTGGTTGGAGCTGGCGACCAACGACAGCGGCCACGGCGGAAACGGCGAAGCTGAGGGAAGTGCCTCGCAAAAGGGGAAAACTCCCAGGATTTGATGCAAAAAAATGGGAAATCATGGGAAATGGAGGCTGAATGGGATAGTTTTTGTGGTTGCCAATTCATACGTGTGTATGTATATATATATATTTATATTATATCTATATTTATATGTATATACTGTATATATATATAGCTCATATGCTATAGTGAGTTACATTGTGATTCTTACTCACTTACTAGCTGGGGTGCACCCCCCAAGAATTGAATGGGGTTCAAATGGTTCAATAGGTGAACCCAAAAAAATGGTCTTGTAAAAAGTAGCGATCTAGTCAGAATGAAAAATGAAAATGGTGATGCTACCCACGATTTTTTTACGATTTGCGTAGCAAATCTCGGGGGAATTCATCGCCAGAAATGAAAAGGTTCAACAACCAGCCAAAGGTTCAACCTATTAACCAATCAACAGGGGTATACCCTCTGGTAATAGCTGACATTGCTATTGAAAATGTCCATAGAAATAGTGGATTTCCCCGTAAAAAATTGTGATTTTCCATAGTTATGTAAACGTTTACCAGAGGGTAGTGGCCGCCTTCACCATAAATGATTCTTATATTGGGTCAAGCTTGCCCAGATCACGTTCAGGCTTGTCAATGATCTTTACTCGGAAATGTAAGTCTTACGAGAAAAGTTCCTTATGATTGTTGCAATCATGTTCCGTAGCTCAAGCAGCAGAAATGGCAATAGAGCCAAAAAGATATACAGGTTTCCAGCCCACAAGAGTTTATATATATAGTCAGCGTGACAAGGATGGAAGCCAGGGATGTCTGATTCGGAAAGAATGGGTATCTTTAGTGCGCAGAACCGACACAGCAATGGATGCCGTCTTCTGCGAGACCAATCACCAGGTTTTTTGTTGGCCTTGTCCATAGGGTGTGGCTCACTATGTGGATAGCCCCCCGGCAGAGTTTCCCTTGGACAAGTCCAATGAGACTAAGACTAACATTCCACCATTTTTCGGCATCATTTCCAGTTTGATTAGAATTGGTTTAAGGTTGGGTTCGGGTCGGTTTAGGGCCTACTTAGGGTTGGTTTAAGTTTCATTTTGAAGTAATTTACAGGATCACTGCAGATGTTTTAAATGCAACCGCAAAATCCGTGTGAAAGGATCCCAGGGAAGTCACCCGATCCCAAAAAGTCACCACGGATCTCCACCAAACGGGATGTTTCTGGATCTGCGTAAGGATCTTTCAAACCTTTGTTATTTTTGGGCGCAGGATCTCTCATTCTCGTGTCCTAAAGGCTCTATGCACAAAGCCACTTTTCTGCTGCTCTTTTTCTTTGCTTGTCCGCTTCTCTGCATCTCTGTTTCTCTGTTTTTTTCTGCTTTTTGCTTCTCAAGACTAAATGACGACCCCTAAGAAACCCTCAGAGACATTATGTATTAAACAAAACCTTAAATAAACACCAAACCAATCCGAAAAAAGAACCAAATCAACCCTAAGTGAACTGTAAACAAACACTTAATCAATCGTGAACTAACCCCTAATAAAACCTAAATAGATCCTAAACCAACCCTAAATAGATTTTCCACCAAACCTAAATAAACCCTAAACCAACCCTAAAGAAATCCCAAACCAACCCTAAATGCACCCTAGTTGCAAAATACCATACAATATGCACAGTTCGAGCACCAAAATGTTGCAAATACGATGGAAAATGAGAAGTTCGAACTCCAAAGTGTTGCAAAATCTGTTTCAATGGCAGGTTTCAGCTTGAAAATGCTGCAAAGGAAAACGAAGGAATACGGACAGAACAGGAGATCCAAAAGAAAATCCCAAAACGGCAACAAAATCCCCAAACAATTCCGGACCCTAAAAGAAATGGGTTTCATGGAATCCCCAACTTTCAATTCCTTCGAAGAAAGATGGGACTCCAGAAATGGAATCCCAAATCACAAGAAAGACATATTCCTATTGAACCAACACATGTTTTGCCCCCCCACATTTTGGGTGTCCCAGGTGCTATACATCTGTGTGCCATTTTCTGCGACCTGGCACCCGACCAGTCCGTCGGGAAAGCCCCGCAAACCAGCGGCACGTGCGCCGGGGAGCCAGTGCCAGTTGAGCTGCCAGCTGAGCATGGGATGTGAAGAGCCGTGGCTGGGAATCTAACTATGGTTTATGGTAGATATAACTATCTGGTTGGTGGTTTGGAACATGAATTTGAGTTTCCATTTCATATGGGATGTGATCCTTCCCATTGACTTTCATATTTTTCAAGATGGTTAAAGCCACCAACCAGCTATAGTTACTGTAGTGGGGGTTATAAACCAACTTATAACTGGGGGGCCCCGGATTGTACATGATTTCACCAATCTGGGTAACCAAAAAGTTGAATCCGATTAATGTTGTTCTCAGCTGCTCAAATGGCTTCCCCGCTGCTTGAATCCTTTATTTTTGTGATGGCCATTCCCCCCCATACCCTAGCCATTAGAAAAATACAGACCGTCAAGACCATACAAACCCATATAAACCCATCTATTTCCATGTATTTTTTGACAAAAGAACTATATGATCAGAGGCTAAAGCATTATACACCACCAAGAAATAGCTTGATCCACCCCCATTGGTCTCGCTCAAACGCCTTGGATACGCCGTGGAGGTACGTCTTGGCGTTGAAGCTGTTCCACCTTCGCAAGGTGGCACCAGGTGATGCCCTGGGCACCAAAATTCGCCTGAGGCCTGGGCGGAACTGTTCTCCCGAGCCCTGGAATCAGGGTTTTTATAGGGAAATCATCCCCTTTTATGGCCCAACAATTCAGGTTAGTGAAATATGTTCAAGATTATCCAGAATCAAGAAATATGATGATAAAGGGAGAATTGAAGTATCAAGATTGTATTGTGGGATATGGGGTGTGTTCCTTGAAGTTTAGGATTTTTTTTAAGTGGAATAGTAATGGGATGATATGGGATGTGCCCTGCTGAATCAATGGGATGTCCCCAATCTCACCATAAGTAGGAGGCATGGTTACCATTCCCAAATGGCAGGTTTATGACATTGTTTATCCCACATTACACCAGAATACCCTCTGGTAATTCAACATAGCCATGGAAGCCTTGGCCCGCCCATTTAGTTCGATTTACCCAAAGTTACCATGTTCCATGGCTATATTATATTTGATGACTGGCGGGTACCGGATCATTTGGATCATTTTGATCATTTTGTAATTCTCATCTTGTTATATAATCTTGGATAATCTTAGACAAAACCAAATCAAATGTGATTTTGAATGCGAATATGCTGGGGATCGAGTGGGATTCAACCCGAAAAAATCATGGAAGACGAACAACAAAATTTGATGAGGATATAGTGGGACTTGTAAGAAAAAATATGATATGGCGTGCTTGAAAGTAGCGGATTTACAGCAAATTACCAATTTGAGTGAGGAAACTTGTCATCAGCTATCACGTTTGGGTCAGGGCGCTCGCAAAAGCTGTTCAATGGCTATTCAGACTCACAAATGCACATAGTTGCAGCAATCCATAAGTAGACACCACATGGTCATTGTCATTATTGTGTGGCAAAACCATGTCATTGTTGCTTCTTGGATTGTGTTTATACAGTGCAGCCCATTCGAGTACAACAACAAAGGTCACAAACTAAGTCATAAGTCATAAATATTCATCGCTAGCAGTATCTCAAAACAAGTTTCCTGAACAGGTTGGCTAGTGGTTAAGAACAGTTGAGAAATAATAGTGGAATATATCCTCAATGGATATACCACCAATTTGTGAGATAATAGTGGGATACCATCATACTACAGTGGATCTACCATACTATTCTGGTTGGTGGTTTGGGACATGTTCTATTTGTCCATATATTGAGAATGTCATCATCCCAAGTGACGAACTCCATCATTTTTCAGAGGGATAGGTCAACCACCAACCAGATATTACATAAGATCATTAACCATCAATATCCGATTTTCATATTCCCCATGGTTGTACCATACTATTAATAGTGTGATAATAGTGTGAAACTATATCATCAATATAGGATATCATCAATGGATACACCATCCATTTAATAGTGATTAAACCACTATTGAACCACTATTCATGTTGGTTAATGATTGGGTTACCACATAAAAAATAGTGAGATAATAGTGAGATAATAGTGGGATACCATCATACTACAGTGGATATACGATACTATTAATAGTGAGATTATAGTGGGATATACCCTCTGGTAATTTAACATAGCTATTGAAAATGGCCATTTATAGTGGATTTTCCTATTAAAAATGGTGATTTTCCATAGTTATGTTAGTTTACCGGAGGGTATCATCAATGGATAGTTTCACGATAGCTTCGAACAACGCCAACCATTGCAGGATGGGAGACCTCGAGATCGTCTCTCGGCCCTGCAAAGCCATCGACCCCGGCAACGTGCACGGCTTCGGCAAGAGGCCGGCCGTAAAAAGGTAGGTTTGATGGTTTAGGATGGAGATTTTCCCATTAAAACCCTCCATTTTCAGGATGATTTTCCCATTAGGATGGTTTAGGAGGGTTTCGGATGGTTTCAAGCCAAATCGAAGAACAATTTGGATGTTTGAGCAGAAATGACTGTGTTTTTGCAAGAAGAATGGAGATTGGAGCGACTAAAGTTGGACTGCGGCACGAAACAAGGGTTGATCGATCAGCTGAAAAACGGAGATGTTCTACCGAACGGAGAAACTCGTTTGCCAAAAATGGGTATGTATGTGAAAGCCTAAAAATACCAACAGAGTGGTGGCACAGCCAACAATCCAGCGACCCCGTAGTCCTGAGCACCACGCCCAACTTTATTTTGAGCCTACCCATTTACACAGATGTTTTCATTTCATTGGTAAGTAAAGGAATGCTTCATATCAACCCAAGAATAAGCCCTGGCTGCTTCTTTGCGTCGCCCCCAAAGGGATCGCGCGTCAATTGCCCCCCAATTTTACCCCCAAAGTTCTTGTAAATCGTAAGTTCGAATCTGTGCTCCCAATAGCCCAAGAAAGGGGGTTCCTAAGTTATTTTTGGGTTAGTAAACCCCCATAGGTTCAACCAAGAGTTCCTCGGGACGCCAGGATGTCGACGCAGATCAGCCAGCTTCTGCAGAAAGGCGAGTCGTCGAAAACATGTGGCTGAAACTGGGGGTAGAAAGCCCACCGTGAGAAAAATATGATGATATTTTTTATGATGATATAAATATGATAAATGTGTGTATAATTATGTATATATATATATATATACGTGAATTGATATGATATGACATGATATGACTTGATATGATGTTTATGCATTGGGGATGATCAACCATCAACATGTAAACCAATCATGGGATTTCATATGGGTGAGGAAAGGAGAGTTTGAGACTTTAATCTCTAGTCATGGAGGAATGTCATAGGTATCTAAGATCAGCCATGGTGAAATGTGGATTTGAAGGTCACAAATCTTGGAATTGCCACAGATCATGGGCATGAGGAGAACTACTGAAACCATTCAAAAAATTGCAAAATGGACTTCCTTAAATACAGGGAGTTTTGCGGAGCTATTGTGAGCGAACCTAATTGGATGTCTCAATTTTACATTGTCTGATGGCTGAGAAATCTATACTGTAATTCATCTGAAATTGCGACATCCCAAGTGATTTTGGTCCAATATGTGTTCAGGACGTGTTCGAAATAGGTACATACATACATACAAACATACATACATAACAATACATAACAATACATAACAATACATAACAATACATAACAATACATAACAATACATAACAATACATAACAATACATAACAATACATATCAATACATCACAATACATCACAATATATCACAATACATCACAATACATCACAATACATATCAATACATAACAATACATAACAATACATAACAATACATAACAATATTTAACAATACATAACAATACATAACAATACATAACAATACATAACAATACATAACAATACATAACAATACATAACAATACATAACAATACACAACAATACATAACAATACAGAACAATACATAACAATACATAACAACACATAACAATACATAACAATACATAACAATACATAACATTACATACATAACATTACATACATAACATTACATGCAAAACATTACAAACATAACATTACATACATTACATTACATACATAACAATACATGCAAAACATTACATACATAACATTACATACATAACATTACATACATACATGCATGCATGCATGCATGCAAGCATACATACATACATACACATACATACATACATTAATTACATACATTACATACATTACATACATTACATACATTACATACATTACATACATTACATACATTACATACATTACATACATTACATACATTACATACATTACATGATTACATACATTCAAT